>Ga0066377_10000062_pt1 | contig 23722 bp, 18 predicted proteins | sample Knorr_S23_td_Sur_FD_70946 | JGI IMG/M metagenome (GOLD analysis project Ga0066377, IMG submission 70946) | Marine microbial communities from Southern Atlantic Ocean transect - Knorr_S23_td_SurfaceB_ad_5m_LV_B | ecosystem: Environmental > Aquatic > Marine > Oceanic | place: Southern Atlantic...
ACACCCTATTTCCTCAACATGTTGAAACACTACAGTTGGTTTCCAGTGCATCCGGGAACAATTGAGGCCCATGGGGGCATTTTCGACATGAGCGGCACATGGACCCTTCCGGGGAACTTTGTTGGCAATGGACCGTTTGTCTTGTCGGAATGGCGACCCAACCAGTACGTACGGGTCACCAAGAGCCCGACTTACTGGGATCGTGACATCATGAAACTGAATGAGATCATTTTCTATCCAGTGGAGGATGACAACACGGAGAACAGGATGTTCTTCTCCGGGCACATGCACATCACCGGGACGGTGCCGACCAACGACGTGCCCGTCTTGCGCAGGGAAAAACCGGAACTCATTCATCTGGACAACTATCTGGGCACCTATTTTTACCGGCTCAATGTAACCAAGGCACCGCTTGACAATCCGCTGGTCAGGAAGGCGTTGGCCCTGTCGATTGACCGGCAGGCCCTTGTCGACAAGGTCACCTTGGGGGACCAGAAACCGGCCCTTGCCTATGTTCCCCCCGGATTCAGGGGATACGAGGCACAGGCCCCCCTTGGTTATGATCCGGAACGGGCCCGGCGCCTGTTGGCGGAAGCCGGTTATCCAAACGGGGAGGGATTTCCTGAAATGTATCTACTTTTCAATACATCCGAGGGTCACCGGAAGATCGCGGAGGCGATCGTGAACATGTGGAACAAGAACCTCGGAATCAACCTGCAATTGGAAAACAAGGAATGGAAAGTCTATCTGGATGCGCAGACGCACCTGGATTACGACATCTCCCGTTCCGCGTGGATTGGTGACTACATGGATCCGATCACCTTTCTCGAGATGTTCACCTCCGGGAACGGGAACAATGACACAGGCTGGTCCAACGCAAAATACGACGAACTGATCGACGGGGCATTTCGCGCGCCCAGCGAGGAGTTGCATTTCCAGTATTTGCAGGAGGCTGAGGAAATTCTCCTCGAGGAGCTGCCGATTGTGCCGGTGTATTGGTACACAAGGATTTACTTGAAGGATCCCCGTTTGCGTAACTGGAATCCAAAACTGCTGGACAACCACCCCTACAAATACGTTTATCTGAGCGAGTGAGGGATTCTTTTCCGGACAGCTTCCAGCCCCCTACAGCATGTTAAAATTCATCCTAAAGCGAGTAGCCCAATCCATCGTGGCATTGTTTGTGATCATCACGATCACCTTTTTCATGGTTCGCTTCGCCCCCGGTGACCCGTTCAGTGCTGAACGGAAGATGCCTGAACACATCAAGCAGAACCTGATGGAGCATTACGGGCTGAATGACCCTCTGGCGGTCCAGTACGTGAATTACCTGGGCAACCTCGTGCAGGGAGACCTTGGGCCATCCTTTACCGAGACCCGTTCGGTGAACCAGATACTCGCCGCAAGCTTTCCGGTCAGTCTTGAATTGGGAAGCTGGGCACTGCTGATTGCGCTGGGTATCGGATTGCCGGTGGGAATCACGGCGTCGGTCTTCAAGAATTCGATGGTGGATTACATACCCATGTCGATGGCCATGATCGGGATCTGCCTGCCCACGTTTGTCCTCGGGCCCATCTTGGCCCTGGTTTTCGGTGTCTGGCTGGGCTGGTTTAATGTTTCAGGTTGGTTCATGCCGGCGGACCGGGTGCTTCCCGCCCTGACCATTGGGTTGGCCTACGCGGCGGTGATCGCGCGGATCACCCGCGGCGGCATGCTGGAAGTGTTGTCCCAGGATTTTGTCCGCACGGCCAAGGCGAAAGGGGTGCCCTTTCCCCGAATCGTGTTTTTCCACACTCTCAAGGGAGGGCTCCTTCCAGTGATTTCATTCCTGGGGCCAGCCCTTGCAGGGATCATCTCGGGAAGTTTTGTCGTAGAGACCGTTTTCCAGATTCCCGGCATGGGGCGCCAGTTCGTCCAGTCCGCTTTCAATCGGGACTACACCCTTGTTCTCGGAACCGTTATTCTATTCGCCGTCCTGATCACATTGGCCAACCTTCTGGTGGACATCATTCAGGTGATCATTAACCCGCGTCTGCGATTTGAGGATTCCTGATGAGCGTTGAGCCAAAGTTGAGCCCATCTGAAAGTCGTCTGCCGGACGTGTCCGTCGACCTGGACAACATCGAGTCGGGGACCTCCCTCTGGCAGGATGCGTGGCATCGCCTGAGAAAGAACCACATGGCCCTGATCTCCTTTTGGATTTTGGTATTCATGGCTGTGTTCTGTTTTGTCGGCCCGTTTATTTCCCCGTATGATCACCGGGACAACGACCTTGAGCAGACCCTGCTTTCCCCGCATCTGCAGCATCCGTTTGGAACCGACGACCTCGGTCGTGACCAGTTGACGCGAGTCATGGTGGGTGGCCGGGTTTCCCTCGGGGTCGGGATCATCGCTACCGCGGTTTCCCTTCTGATAGGGGTCACCTATGGAGCGACGGCCGCCTATGTTGGTGGCAAGACCGACGCTGCCATGATGCGCTTTGTTGATGTCCTGTACGCGCTGCCGTTCACGATCTTCGTGATCTTGTTAATGACCCTTTTTGAACGAAGTATCGTTCTGTTGTTTGTGGTCATTGGTGCGGTTGAATGGCTGACCATGGCCCGCATCGTCCGTGGGCAGGTGCTGAGCTTGAAGGAGCAGGAGTTTGTTGAAGCCGCTGTTTCGTTGGGCTATTCCACCCGGCGTATCATCCTCCGGCACATCATACCGAATGTTCTCGGGGTGGTCGTGGTCTACGCCACGCTGACGATACCTTCGGTGATGCTGCTGGAAAGTTTTCTCAGTTTCCTTGGGCTCGGGGTGCAACCACCCATGCCATCATGGGGCAGCCTGATCAAGCTTGGAGCCGACAACATGATCCTCTTCCCGCACCTGTTGTTGATCCCAGCGTTCTTCTTCTCGCTAACCCTCTTTTCCCTTAACTTCCTTGGCGATGGCCTGCGGGATGCCCTCGATCCAAAATCCAGCAAGGATTGATCTCCCATGGCGATTCTTGAAGTAAAAGACCTGAAAACATACTTCCATACGCGGAACGGTATCGTCCGGGCAGTCGATGGTGTATCCTTCTCCGTCGAGCGCGGGGAAACCCTCGGTATCGTCGGGGAATCCGGCTCGGGCAAGTCCGTCAGCTGCTACTCCCTCATGGGGTTGATTCCACAGCCTCCGGGTCGAATTGAATCCGGGCAGGCCATCCTGGACGGTGAGATTGACTTGCTCAATTGTAGTGAAAAGGCGCTACAGGGAATCCGGGGCAAGAAGATTTCCATGATCTTCCAGGACCCGATGACTTCCTTGAATCCGTACCTGCGCGTGTCGACCCAGCTCATCGAGGCCCTGCGCATACACGAGCGACTGACAAAGAAGGAAGCCCTCGCGCGGGCCATCAAGGCGCTTGAGGAAGTAGGCATTACGGAGGCCTCCACGCGTATCCAGTTTTACCCGCACGAATTTTCCGGAGGGATGCGCCAGCGGGTCATGATTGCCATGGCCATGATCACTCATCCGGAGATCCTGATTGCCGATGAGCCGACGACCGCTCTGGACGTGACCGTGCAAGCGCAAATTCTCGAACTGATAAAGGAACGCCAGAAGGCCAACAACAGCGCGGTGATTTTGATCACCCACGACCTTGGCGTGGTAGCCGGCATGTGTGACCGTATCAACGTCATGTACGCGGGCAAGATTGTTGAGTCGGGGACTGCCGACGATATTTTCAAGCGGGCGCAGCATCCATACACGATTGCCCTGCAGAGGAGCATTCCTTCACTGGGCAGCAAGGGCTCACCGCTTTACACCATACCGGGGTTGCCCCCTGACCTGTCAAAACCGATTCCCGGGGACGCCTTTGCCATGCGCGAAGGCATCAAGAGCGGAGGAAAATGGGATCAGACGCCCCCGCCGCTGGTCCAAGTTTCGGACACCCACTGGGTGCGGGAATCCGATGTCATCCTGCCCACACTGGAGGAGGTGCTGGATGTCCGCTGATTTTCTCCACATGGAAAACGTGAAGACATGGTTTCCCATTATCAAGGGGACCATTCGCAAGCATGTTGTCGGGCACGTCCGGGCGGTGGATGGTATTTCCCTTTCCTTGAAAAAGGGGGAAATTCTTGGGCTCGTGGGTGAGTCCGGATGCGGGAAGACCACGCTGTCGCGCACGATCATGCAATTGCAACCGGCCACCGATGGCCGAATTACCCTGCAAGGCAAGGAACTGTCGGGCTTGTCCGCATCGCAAGTGCGGAAGGAGCGCCTGAATTTCCAGATGATTTTCCAGGACCCGTATGCCTCCCTGAATCCCCGCCTGACAGTGTATGATACCTTGTCGGAGGCGATTCGCACCCGGCATGATTACAAGGGGCCCGAGTTGGCCAACGCAGTAGGGAAGCTTATGAAAACGGTGGGCCTTAATCCGGCCCAGATGAAGAAGTATCCGCACGAGTTTTCGGGTGGCCAGCGTCAGCGAATTGCGATTGCCCGGGCACTGGCTCCTGAACCGAAATTGATCATTGCGGACGAGCCGGTCTCCGCCCTGGATGTATCCATCCAGTCCCAGATCCTGAATTTGCTCAAGCGCCTGACTGAAGAGATGGAGCTAACGATGATCTTCATTTCCCATGACTTGTCCGTGGTAAAATACATTTCTGACCGGATAGCGGTCATGTACCTGGGACGACTTGTCGAGCTCGGTGAAGCAACCGAAATCATGGACAATCCGTATCATCCGTACACGAAGGCCCTGATTAGCGCGATACCGGTTCCCGATCCCGAAGTGGAATCCACCCGGACCCGAATTGTCCTCGAAGGCGATCCGCCTTCACCGCTTTTCCTGAAAGGTGAAGGGGAGCGACCCCTTGCGGAGATGACGGAAGTGTCCCCGGGACACTTTGCCGCGGATCCGGAGATTTTCCTTTCGGAACGGCAGTTGGTTTCCAGGAACTGAGGAAATACTAGAATTTTATCCGGGCAGTGACGAAGAGGCTTCTCGGGAAACGGGGTCCGTAAAAATAGGTGGTATCCCGATCGGGACCACTGGTGAGATCCCCTTGGCGGTGATCCAGCAGGTTGCGCACTCCAATGGTCAGGTCCATGTGCACTTCGGAATCGCCAATTGGCAAATCGATGTGACGGGTAATCGAACAATCGATGACAAAAAAGTTGCCCGTATCTTCGTTCAGTGACCCCTCAAGTTCGCGTGCGGCGATCATCGGCCCCGTGTAGATCAATCCGAGGAAAAGGTCCGTCTTTTCGTTCATTGTGTAGTTAATTCTCGCTACGCCACTCCATTTTGGGGATTCCAGAAACCGCCTTTCATGTATGCCGGGAAGCACTTCCACCGGGGCATCGAAGGCGGCAACACTGAAGGTGAATCCTCCTTCGATAGTGAAGGAACGGCTTGCTTGGTAGCGCGTGTTGACTTCGATGCCTTGGACAACGGCGCCGCTGGTATTCTGGCGTTCCTTGTAGGCGTTTCCAGATGCATCATGGAGAACGATGCCGGAAATACTGAAGGAATTTTTCAGAGCGGTGCGATAGGCTTCCACGTCAACTTGCAGACGATTATCAAGGATTTTGGGAGTCCAGACAAATCCGGCAGTGTAGGAAACGGAGCGTTCTTCCCTCAGGTCTCCGGCATTGCGAGTCCGGGTAGGGTCATCGAGAATCTCAATGTGAAAGTCTTCATCAAAGATTTCCGGGGCCCTGAATCCGGTGGCCACGGACGCCCTTATTATCCATGCCTTGTCGGGGGTGAAGCGCAGGGCGATCCGCGGGGAGACAATCCAGTTATTCAACTCGGAGTGCCGGTCCACCCGCAGGCCGGAGATGACCGTCACCTTGTCCACCGGATCCCATTCATCCTGGATGAAAATCCCGGTATTGCTGAACGTGCCATTCGCGATGGGATCCTCGCCGGTTCTTTCCGCGAGTTCCCCATTTGCCAGCAAGGACCGGTTCATCTCATCCCGTTTTTCGTCAAACACGTCGTCGTAATGGTGCTGCACTCCAAAAGTGATGGCATGATTACCTGCGTTCCACGTGCTCAGCGCATCGAAGTAGAGGCGGGTTGTTTTTGTAAAGCCGTATAGTTTGGATGCTTCCTCCACAGCCTCGTTGTATTGCTCCTCATTGAATCCCTCCTCACCCAGCAAGGGGACAGTGCCAACCCCGCCGTAGTAACTGTCTCTATCAATGTGTGAAAGCGACAGGCTGCTGGAGATTTTCCAATCGGGATTCACATCATGCTCAACGGTTAATCCGCCCCGATGCCATCGGTGTCTCAACTGCTCGGTGATTTGGGATTCATGTGGAAGCAGATCCATCCTGTTGCCACCCCTGCGCTTCTCCCACGTGAATGCATAATTGCCACTTAGGCGGGTCCCCTCTGCCGGGTATATCCAGAAATTGGTCCCGAGTGTCAGGAAGTCCTTTTTTGTGATTTCGCTGAATCCGTCCTTGTTAAGATCAACGGACTCATTGTGGCGGGCTTCCATGAAGGTGGTGATGGCCGACCGGTGGGCCGGGTCGAGCCAGTCCCAAATGCCGACCAGCAAACTGGACGGCTCCCCATCAAGCAACTCCACCGACAACTCCACCTGTCGCTGGTTGAAAAGCGGCTCATGCGGAATGATGTTGATGACCCCGGCCACCGCGCCCGGACCATAAAGGGAGGATGCGCCGCCCTTGACCACTTCCACTCGCTCAATGAAGGCGGTTGGTATGTGTTCCAGCCCGTAGACCGCTGCAAGGCCGCTGAACAGGGGCTGTCCGTTAAACAGGAGCTGGTTGTAACCGGCACCCAAGTCCAGTAACTTCACTTCGGAGGTGCCGCAGTTCTGGCAGTTGGCTTCCACTCGTGCGCCCGGCAGGTATTCCAGCGCAGAGGCCAGGTCCGTGGCCCGGATCTGGCCGAAGAGATCGGAGCCCAGTACCTCCGTACGGATCGGCACTTCGGCCGCCAACCGCTCGGTACGGGTGCCCGTTGTGACCACCTCCAAAGCGGCTAGTGTATGCACGTGCTGCTCCCCCTTCAACAGAACAAGCTGACCAAGAACGGCCAGCGTCATGATTGTTTTTCTGAAATTCATTTGATCAAGCTCATGATGTAGCCTGCGCTACGAAACGTGACGTAGCCTGTGCTACATGAGAAGCTTGTCAATGCCGGATAGAGGAAAAGTTGATTGAATCAGGAATCGGACATTTCGTCGCCCAGTTGGAGGAGGTAGGCGAACGAGAAGAGGCCTGTATTGTGCCCATCACTGAAGATGAAGCGAACGGCGTAACGGCCGATAATTTCATAACCGGTCACCGTGACGCCGGGGAACTCTGTCCGTGGATCAGCCCCGTGGATATTTCCGAAGATATCGGGTTCACCGATATTGTCGGCACTAGGGGAAAGCGCGCGGAGTTTGTCCATTTGGTAAAAATCTTCCCGTCCATCCTGCCAGCGGATGGCGACGGTATTCCCGATTAACTGAATGGACTCTGGAGGAGGAATCACAGGCATGGGTCCCAATGACGCCTGACTCCGGGAAAAAGTCAATTCAACGACATTTCAAAGCCTTGAAGAGAATGTCAGCGGCCATGTTGGTATCAATGCTGGCCGTATTGATAACCAGATCGTACGCATAGGGATCCTCCAGCGGCTCATCGAAGTGTGACCTGACGAATGCGGCGCGTGCCTGATCATCCTGCCTGATTCGCCTGCCGGCCTCGGTGTGGGTAATGTTCAGCATTTGAGCGGCCCGTTGTACCCTCAATTCAAAGGGTGCGATGACGCGCACATGAAGCACATGTGGCAAGCCCCGGCTAATGATGTGCGCACCGCGCCCAATGAGTATGACATTGCCGATTTTGGCCAGCTTTTGAATGGTGTCACAAGTGTAGTGAAACAGCTTCCAGAGGGACGGGTGTACGCCGAGAATTTCATTAATGGCACCGGTAAACTCACGGTCCCGGTCTTCCGGCATGTATTTGGCCAGCCGATCGGGCAGATCGTGATCCTCAAGGATCTTGTGAACCAGGTTCCGGTCAAACAAAGCCCATTTTCGTTGGCCCAGGCGGGGATCGGCATCAAGCCGTTTGATCAGGGATTCGGCAATGGCGTGTGTTTTGCTGAAGGCCTGTCGTGACAAGGTCAGGGTGATAGGCGCTTCCTCCGTCAGTGGGGAAGACTCAACGAAGTTGCTGTCGATGAATGCCCGGCACCGTTCATATGCGTGGCTCTGCGAACTCATGAGAGGAGTGTATCAAAAACAGGCCAAAATGGGAAGGGAAATGGGGAGATACTCACATGATTCCAATTGCCCGAAAGGGTCGTCCTTGATTTGGCTTAAGCCTTTTCGATTTCGGCGGCTGTTTGTTCCCAATCGGACAGCTTTGATACGAGGGATTCCTTCCAGGATTCATACTCGCGGATCTCGGTGGCGGTATCCTCACCCCTTTCGAAAAAGGCCTTGTCAGCCATGGCGGATTCCCGGTTGGCGATGTTTCCCTCAAGGGACTCGATATCCGCTTCCAGTTCGGCCAATCGCTTTTTCAGCGGGGCCAGCTTTTGCATGAGCTGGGCTTGCTGCCGGCGGCGTTCCTTCGGGTTCGCTGGGGCCTGTGGGGACTTCGTTGAAGCAACCGGTCTTCCCTGGACAGGTGAGGCAGGTGTGCGCTCCTGATCAATTTTCCACATGTAATCCTCAAGGTTGCCGGGGAAGGTCCGGCAGGACCCCGGTTGGATTTCCAGTATCTTGTTCACCACCGGATTGAGGAAGTGCCGGTCGTGGGAGACAACAAAGGTGGTTCCGGGAAATGACTGGAGGGCTTCCTGAAGCACGGCCTTGCTGGCCAGATCAAGGTGGTTGGTCGGTTCGTCCAGGATCAGGAAATTGGAGGGACAAAGGAGTAAGCGGGCCAGTGCCAGGCGGTTTTTTTCACCACCAGAAAGGACGCCGACGGATTTGCTCATGTCATTTTCTGAAAACAGGAACGCGCCAAGGATCGACCGGATGTGTGTTTCGATGGCGTGGACGGGTGGGGCGGAAGCGGCGGCGAACACGCTTTGTGAGGTGTCCAGTTCCTCGCTTTGGTCCTGTGCAAAGTATCCGATATCGACCTGATATCCCGGGGTGACGGTTCCGGCATCAACGGGCTCCCGCCCGGCCAGCAACCGGGCCAAAGTGGATTTGCCCGCGCCATTCAACCCGACCACACCGATGCGGTCACCTTTCTCAATGCTCAGGGAAAACTGGTTGAATACGCGTACGGCTCCGTAAGCCTTGTCGATTCCCTCCACCTTGATGACCTCGTGGCCCCCTTTTCTGGAAATGGGGAACTCGAAGTGGATGGTGCGGTCATTGGATTCCGTCTCGATGCGATCAATCTTGTCGAGTTGCTTGATGCGGCTTTGTACCTGCGTGGCCTTGGTGGCCTTGTACCGGAAGCGCTCGATGAAGCGCTCAGTCTGGGCGATTTTCCGGTCCTGACTTTTCTTGGCTTTCTCCAATTGCTCCTGGCGTTCCTTGCGTTGTACCAGAAAGGATGAGTAATTCCCGGTGTAGGGAACCAGCTTTCCGTTTTCGATGGAGAGGATGGACTGGCACAGTTGATCAAGCAGGGCCCGGTCGTGGGAAATTAACAAAACCGATCCGGCATAGGTCTTTAAAAAACCTTCCAGCCAGCGGAGTGAATCCAGATCCAAGTGATTGGTTGGTTCGTCCAGCATGAGCAGATCCGGTTCCTCCAACAGCAAGCGGGCCAAGGCGATCCGCATTTGCCACCCGCCGGAAAATTCCCGGCAGGGGCGCTGGAGGTCTCCCTTTTGAAATCCCAGCCCGAAAAGGATGCGTTCCGCCTTGGAACGCAGCTTGTGTGCCTCAAGGTCATTCAACTGATGGGTCAGGTGTCCAAACCGCTCAAGGCACTCCTCGTAGTCCTGGGTTCCCGATTCTAGCTTCTGCAGTTCATCCTCGGTCTGGTGCAAGTGCTCCTGCAGACTGAGCACATCGCTGGCGGCCGACTCGACTTCGGTGATGACGGCCCGGTCCGGTGGGACAATTCCTTCCTGGGCGAGGTAACCGTGGGAGACGTCTGATCGCTTCTCAATGACAACCCGGTCCGCTTCTTCAAACCCGTTGATGATCTTCAACAGGGTTGTCTTCCCACTGCCGTTTGGTCCTACCAAACCCATGCGCGCTCTCGGGGGCACCATGAAGGCAGCCTCGCGGAACAAGGTTTTTGGTCCGTAGGCGAGATCCAGACTGTGGATGGTCAACAACATGATTCAGAGCGCCGAGTGTGGGACTAAATTCACGTCAGGCAATGGCAGAAGATGAATTTCCGTGTTGAAATGGCTCCCGAATTTCCCACTGTCCTCAAAATCCGACCAGCCAACCGGCTGATTGGATCGTTCAATCCTTAATTAAAACTGCATGAAACCAATCAAACTGTGGCCTGTCTGGGCCATGGGGCTGTTAGCAGCAACCAGCCTTCGAGGGGACGACGCAACGGGTCAAACAGTGTTTGAACTCGAAGCGTTCATCGTCGAGGAGACCGCCCAGACTCAACCGGAAACGCTATCGCCGCTCAGCGTGCGGATGGACTCGCCATTCGGCGAGGACCTGACCGTGCTGGAGATCCCGCGATCGGTCAGCGTACTCTCTCCCGAATTAAGGGAGCTCCTGCAAATCGACTCGTATGATTCCCTCGACCGTTATGGTGCCGGTACCCAGCGCCTGAACTATTTCGGGTTGGCGGGATCGGCTTTTCTCCGGGGCTCTCGTGCGGGTACCTATTTCAATGGAATGCTGCGCGCTTACCAGCGAAACGAGATGCCGATGAGCTTTGGTGCCCTGGACGGCCTGGAAGTGACCAAGGGGCCGGTGCCGGCATCCTACAGTCCGACCCTGGTGGGCGGATCCGTCAATCAACGTCCCAAAAGCCCGTACTACGACAAGGCGCGGGGCAGCTTCGAGATGGAGATCGGATCATGGGATCAACGCCAGGTCCAATTCGATTACGGAGCACCGCTCATGCTGCTGGGCAAGCCGGCAGCTTATCGCGTGTCCTACACGGGCCACCGCTCGGACCGTTATTACAAGAACGTCTCCCATGACTTTGATTCGTTTTACGCGGCGGCAAAAATCAAGCTGTCGGACAACCACCGCTTGTTTGTCGGTGGGGAAATCTATGATTTTGAAAGTGGAGAGGTTCCCGGGATCAATCGCCCAACCCGCCAACTGATCGAGTCCGGACAGTATGTGATTGGAGAGCCCGCCCTGCTCACTGGATCCGAGTGGGGTGGAAAGGTCGTTCGCCCGCTGGTTGCGTTTCCCTATACATTTTCCCTCAATCCGGCGCTGATGGCGTTGGCTATCCCGGGTGATGTTGCCCGCGAGCGCATTGATGCGGGGCTTCTGTCCACCATGATCAACCTGAATGATCCGTCCGCCGTGGAGGCTATCTACACGCCCTTGCCGGTGGATCAGGTGCCCGGGTTCGCCGCATGGGGATACGATGATGCGGTGGCGTTCCTTGGTCAGGTGGACCAGTCCACGCAGGATGCCTATGTTTACACCCCGGAGTACTTCGAAGCTGGTGGAACTGTGCTGACTGAGCAACTACAGAGGGATCGCGTCCTCGCGGACTCCCGGGACAAGGCGGATTCCCGGGACTACATTGCTTTTGCTGACCTGGAGTCGATTCTTTCCAATGGTGATCGCCTGGTAAGCCGGTTCTTCATGGAGCGCCTCCTGACGGAAAAGGCATCGACTTACGGATTTGCCTTCAATTCGGACCAGTTGGTTTTGCAAGGCAAGGTGGAGTACCAGCCGGTGCTTTCCAGCCACAGCAACCGGTTCTCCGTGGGCTTGGATCTAAGGTACTCAGATGCGCACGTGCTGCAGGATTTTGATGCTGAGCCATTCAGCCGGCGTGACCTGACCCGTGATTCCATCAGCGACAACACACTCGTTCCGGCAGGAGGAGAGATTGATCCGAACGGACTGAATTTCTGGTCCAGTTTTGGTACCGCGAGCATTGAATCCGAAATGAAGCAGGCAGCTCTATACCTGACTGGCACTTATGGAATCGGTGAAAAAGTTTCCATCCACTACGGTGGTCGCCTTGAGCAGGCATGGTACAAGGTGGCTTTTCCCGAGGAGGTGGACAATCCGATCCCGGGAACCCCGGAGCGGGTCGCCCGCGACGATGATGAGTTCCTCTGGCAGGCGCACCTGAATCCACAGGTGGAGATTCTTCCGGGAGTCTATGCTTATGCGGCTCTGCAACTGGGCAAGGCACTGGCCCCCGGTGATGGTGGAACTGTCAGCGGAGCGGACAGCTTTACGGATGTGGAGCTTTTTGAAGGTGGAATCAAGGCCAGCTTGCTGGACAACCGGCTCTATGCGGCCCTCAGTGCCTACCATTGGGATCAGGCCACCTTTTCCACCCGTGATGCCTCAGCGCGCCCCTTGCGGGCAAAGGGTGTTGAGTTCGAGTTAACCTATTCCCCCACGGAAACCTTCACCTTGATGGGGGCTTTCACCGCACAGCGCGTGTACCTGCGTTCCGACGTCCTTGGATTTGGGGCCTTGCCCCAGACGGAGGAGGGCTGGGCCTTGAATGGTGGAATTCTCAATGCCACTGGCGGACGTTCCGCACCCAACAATCCGGACATGGTTTTCGCCGGATTGCCGGAAGTCACTGCCCACCTTTATGCGGCATGGCAATTGCCCGGTGGATTCCAGTTGGCTGGTGGCCCGATTTGGCGGGAGGCATATTACCATGACATGGAACGTGCCCTGAAGATTCCCGGGTACATTCTCTGGAGCGCCCAATTGCGATATGATGCGGACTCATGGTGGGTCCGTCTGCATGTGGAAAACCTGTTCGACAAGGATTATTGGATCGGTCAGGAGCCAGTGTTTTCAGCCAGCACCCTCATTTTGCAGGGCGCTGGCCGGAAGTGGCAGCTGAGCGCCGGGGTGAGGTTTTAATCCACTCCCAGAAGGAACCCTTTAAAAGGCCTCCGGTCGGCATTTGCTGGCCGGGGGCTTTTCGTTATAAGAACTAGCACTCGACCACGTTGACGGCCAAGCCGCCGGTCGAGGTTTCCTTGTATTTCTTGCGCATGTCCTTGCCGGTTTCACGCATTGTGCGGATGACGGCATCCAAGCTGACTGTGTGGCGTCCATCTCCCCGAAGGGCAATGCGCGCGGCGTTGATCGCCTTCACGGCACCCATGGCGTTGCGTTCAATACAGGGAATCTGGACCAATCCGCCAATGGGATCGCAGGTCAGGCCGAGGTTGTGTTCCATCCCGATTTCGGCCGCATTTTCGATTTGGCTGGGTGAGCCGCCCATGAACTCGGCCAAGCCTGCGGCGGCCATGGAGCAGGCCACTCCGACCTCCCCCTGGCATCCGACGTCGGCCCCGCTGATGGAGGCGTTTTCCTTGAAAAGCAAACCGATGGCTCCAGCGGTCAGGAGAAATGCGCGATGCCAATTGGGAGACCGGGGTGTCAGGAATCGGTCGCAATAATGCATCACTGCGGGAATGATGCCGGCGGCCCCGTTGGTGGGGGCGGTGACCACGCGTCCGCCGGCCGCATTTTGTTCGTTAACAGCGATGGCATAGACATCCACCCAGTCGAGTATGGCCAGGGGATCCTTGAGGGCGGATTCCGGTCGGTAACACAGTTTCTCATAGAGAGTGGGTGCCCGACGGGGAACCTTCATGGGTCCCGGAAGAAATCCCTCGGCCTGCAATCCGGAAGAGACGCACTCCTGCATGGCCTTCCAGATGGAATCCAGTTGGGAGACTGTTGCTTCTCGATTTCGCCAAGCGTTCTCATTTTCCAGAACCATCTCAGATATGGGCAGATCCGTGTCGTCCGCCTGGCCAACCAGTTCTTCGGCACTGGAAAAGGGATAAGGAACTTCAATGGGGCCGGGCAATTGGCCGATATCTTCCTCATGGATGATAAACCCGCCACCAAGCGAGTAGATTTTTTCGGAAAGGCATACCTCTCCATCAGCTCCATAGGCCGAAAAGTGCATGCCGTTGGGGTGATGGGGCAAGGGTTGTTTCCGGTTGAATTTCAAATCGGACGAAGGATTGAACTCAATCGTTTCCCCGTTGGGCAGGGTAAGGGATTTGGAATCCTCGACGTGTTGCCGCACTGACGGGATACTGGACGGGTCCACGGATTCAGGATGGGCGCCCATCAGCCCGCAAATGATTGCGCCATCGGTGCCGTGGCCCTTTCCGGTCAGGCCGAGTGATCCGAACAGTTCAACTCGCAACCGGGTTGGCTTCAGGTGCACGATTTTCGAAGCGAACTGGTTGGCAGCACGCATTGGACCAACGGTATGAGAGGAGGAGGGCCCAATTCCAATTGTATAGAGATCAAGGACGCTGATGTGCACAATGTCAGAAGATAATCCCGTTTTCCCGGTTGGCAATCCCGGACGCTGGCCTCACTTCGGCGGGCTTATCCAAACATGGGAACCCTGCTCAATCGAATTAAAGAGCTGAATGAGGGCATCATCCAGCATGAGCAGGCATCCGGAGGAGATGTTTTCGGGAAACACCTCCGGATGGTTGGTCCCGTGAATGTAGATGTAGCGGTCGTAGGAATCGACGGTGCCCCCGGCGTTGAGGCCTTCCTCCAGCCCTCCCAGCCGCAGGATACGGGTGGTGACGAAGTTCCGTTGCTGCGGACCGGCATCCGGGCGTTCATGCCAGCATTCCCCCGCAGGGACGCGACCGGTGAAGATCATTCCAGTGGGAGCACCATCACCTATCTTATCAGCAATCTCATGGAGCCCCCATGGGGTTCCTTCGGATCCCTCCTGACAGGACCGGGGGTTCTTGCCATAGGACACTGGGTAGGTCTCCTGAACGTCCATCCCCTTGTAGTGAACCAGTTTTTTCTCGCCAAGCGCTACAATGAGCACATCTTGCGTTCGTTCTAACTGGTGCTTTTGCAGGCACTTCAGGTAATCATCAAAATCGTTCACAAAAATGGCTGTTTCAGTTGGCATAGTAGGCGCGACCGGTGCGGTCGGCCAGGAACTCATTCGTTTGCTGCATGAGCGGAATTTCCCTTTTTCCTCGCTCAAATTATTGGCTTCGGGCCGGTCAGCAGGCAAGGAAATCCGCTATGAAGACAAGACATTCACCGTCGAGGAAGCCACTCCTGAGGCATTCGACGATCTGGATATCGCGCTCTTCAGCGCTGGGGCAACCATTACCAAGACCTTGGCTCCTGAGGCCGCCAAGCGGGGATGTACAGTCGTCGACAACAGTTCCGCATTCCGCATGGATGAGGATGTGCCTTTGGTCGTTCCGGAAATTAATGCCGAGGCTGTGAAGGGCCACAAGGGCATCATCGCCAATCCGAATTGTTCAACGGCCATCACCTTGATGGGCTTGCAGCCCCTGCATGAGGCGTTCGGGGTGAAGCGATTCGTCGCTTGTACCTATCAGGCGGTTTCAGGAAGCGGTGTGGCCGGCATGCGTGAACTGGAAAACCAGTTGAAGGCATGGAACGAAGGAACTGTTTCAGAGCCGGAGAACTACGCTCATCCAATCGCTTTCAACCTTTTTCCGCATGTGGACGTGTTCCTCGATGACGGATACACCAAGGAAGAGCATAAGATGCTAAACGAGAGTCGCAAGATCATGAGCATGCCCACACTGGCGGCCTCCACGACCTGTGTCCGTGTTCCGGTCATGCGTGCCCATGCGATTGCCGTTCATGCGGAGTTTGAACGTCCGGTGGACGTGGAAATCGCCCGCAAGGCCGTTGAAGCATTTTCCGGAGCCGAACTCTGCGATGATCCGGCCAACAACGTTTATCCGACACCGCTGCAGTTTTCCGGAAAGGACAAGTGCGGGGTGGGTCGCATCCGGGTGGATTCCGCCCTGGACAACGGACTGGCGTTCTTCGTGGTCGGTGACCAGCTACTAAAGGGCGCCGCCCTGAATGCGGTCCAGATCGCCGAGGAAGTGGTTCGCCAAGGGGCTTAAAAAGGCTTCCCGCTGGTCAGTCTGCAAACGTGCAGCCTGCCAAAGGCAGGATATAAATGTCAGTGGAGTTCCTGATCATTGATCGAGGAATTCCAGTCTTGGCCCGTCATAATTGATTCAGGAGTTGTCTTTAGGGGGATCCCTAGACGACCTCGTCACCGAGGCAGGTTTCCACCAGACGGGCGGTCTGCAACCATGGATGGTCTGTCGGAACAGTGCGCTTGATGCCGGCCACATCGCAAAGATCAACCGGAACACATTCGGTGCCCTTTACCGACACCATGACATTAAAATGCTTGTTGGCTAAAAGCTCTCCGGCTTTTGTTCCAAGCCGCGTGCACAGGAGCCGGTCAAACGGGGTCGGTGTACCGCCTCGTTGAACGTGTCCAAGGGAGGTGACGCGGGCTTCCACCCCGGTGAGGGCTTGCAGTTGACGGGCAATGCGGCTGGCTACGGGCTCCTGCACCAAGTGAACACCGCTGTTTTTTGCCTGCTCCATCAGCTCCAGCGCCTTTGGAGAGAGACCTTTCTTGGAGACCTTTTTCTTTTTCTCATGGTGCTCGGCTTCCGGATCAAATGGATGAACCCCCTCGGCGACCGCGATAATGGAAAACCGCTTACCGGTGCGGCGCCGATTGAGGATGCTCTCCGCAACGACATCCAGCTTGTAGGGGATTTCCGGGATCAGGATGACATCCGCTCCACCGGCGATTCCCGCGCCAAGGCAGAGCCATCCTGCATCGTGGCCCATGATTTCACATACGATAATACGGTGGTGGCTTGTGGCGGTGGTGTGCAGGCGATCAATCGCTCCAGTGGCAATTGCCATGGCCGAATCAAATCCGAACGTGATGTCTGTTTCGGCAACATCATTATCGATGGTCTTCGGCAGGGTAATGAGATTCATCCCGGCCTTCTGCAACCGGTGGGCGTTCTTTTGCGTCCCATTTCCGCCGAGGCAAATCAGGCAGTCCATGCGTTGCTTGTGATAGTTGGCCAAGGCGACGTCGGTCATGTCCATGACCTTCCCACCCATGGGCATCTTGTGCGGTTTGTCGCGGCCACTGCCGAGAAAGGTCCCTCCTTGTGTCAGGATTCCACTGACTTGGATGTTTTCAACGGGGGCCATTCGGTTCTCCACCAATCCACGAAATCCATCCTGAATTCCCATGACCTTCCACCCATAGTGCATGGCTGCCTTACTGACCCCCCGGATCACTGCGTTCAGGCCGGGACAATCTCCTCCGGCGGTCAAGATTCCTATCGTTCCCTTCGATTTTGGCATGCTGCAGCTAACCTAGAGGACTGTTGGCTTGATTGACAAGCTTTCGGGGAAAACCCAATTGAAGCCGGGCCGTGCCCGTGCTTCGATTTGTGGGCCGTTGCGCCCGTGCTTCGCCCTTTGGGCTTCGCAGGGCATGCTTCGCTCTAGCCTCGCTCCCGCATGGCTGCGCCATGCGTAGCTCGGAGAGCGAAGCATGGTCGGGGCGGCCGGATTCGAACCGACGACTTCTTGCTCCCAAAGCAAGCGCTCTACCAGGCTGAGCTACGCCCCGATGAATATTGGAAGTGGAGAATTGCGAGAATTTACCGGCAAATGTCAAATACCGATTAAAAGAACTCTCAAAACCCCTTGATTTTGGGGATTCGGCTTGCCCAGGGATTGGTAATTTTCAAGTCTTGGCGCAGTATGAACTGCTATCGCCCGTTCCTAATTCTTTCTCTGAGTCTGGTTGTTGCACACCTTGCTGGTGCGGCCGCCGGTGAAGTTTCCGTTAATATTGAGACGGATGGGGGTGCACCGCTTGCTGAAGGCACATTGGATGTTTCCTCCTCCCAACCAAATGTCCTGGCCAAGATCGTTCCGGTGGACGGCGGCGTACCCGCGACCAGCGATACGGTGCTGGCGGATACAACGCATCCGGGAAAAAAAGTGCGGCTTGAGTTGGAAAGCAGTACGGATCTCTCAACTTGGACGGGGGCCGACGAGGGCACCCACAATGTCTCGGGCGGGAAAAAGTTTTTCCAGGTCAGGGTGGAGACGGCCTTTGAGGACTTTATCACGGTGGATGCCACCGGCGAAACGTTTGCTGATTTTCAAATTGGCAAATACGAGGTGACCAAGGAAGAGTGGGATCGTACCTATAATTGGGCGATCACCAATGGATACGGTTTTCTGGGATCGCACGCCGGTTGTGACCTGAATCACCCGGTTCATACGGTCAATTGGTTCGACGTTGTCAAATGGTGCAATGCCCGAAGCGAGCAGGAGGGAAAAAGCCCGGTTTATTACACGGATGCAACCCAGACGGTGGTTTACAAGACGGGTGATGTTCTGGTCATTGACACGTTTGTGGACTCCAGTGCGGACGGATACCGACTCCTCAGGTTAGATGAATGGGAATTTGCCGCAACCGGTGGCCTCAGTTCGGCCGGATATACCTACAGCGGAAGCAACACGGCCACTGATGTGGCCATTTACTGGGACAACTCAACCAATTCAGATTGCGTTCTCTTTGCATTCGAGGACCGGGGCACCAAGCCCGCGGGGACTTTATTGGCCAACGAGTTGGGACTTCATGACATGTCGGGCGGTATTTCCGAGTGGATTTTTAATGGGACAATCACCAATCGCGCACACAAGGGTGGCAATTGGTTGAACAAAGTGGACGCTCAAAAATTCCTGGAGCCTGCCACGACCTTCCTGACCCTTCCTGAAACCGCTACCAATCAAATTGGATTCCGGTTGGCCATGAACGCGCCGGTATTGGAGGCAGCGGAAGCATCCGTTAGCGGAAGCAACACTCTAAGAGGCTCCCAGAAAAAGCCGAAGAAATCCTCGCCGGAAGTCCGCTAAGTCACTACTTGGTGTAGAGTTCCTGGAAGGCATGCAGGGCGTCATGCAAGGCGGCTGCTTTTGCTGAATCCGTTCCCTGCTTGCACTGCATGGCCAGCACGGTGATCTTGTGGGACAGCTCAACCAGTCCGCTGTACCGGGCGGGGTCACTCTCCTTCAGGGACAGCTTGATCCGCTGGGCTAAAAAATAGGCGGACATCCGATCCTGGATATTCTGGGCATGCGACTCCTTGTTCATGACCCAGCGTGTCAGCTGCTGGTGATTGTCTTCCGATTCGGCTAAAGCAACAATCTGTTGCATGGCCTTTTCGATCGTGGCCACATCCGTTTCCAGTTCACCAAAGACAACATCATCCGCATAAATCCCACAGGGGACCTGGCAATGCGCGCTGACAATGACCGGTGAGAGAACGAGAGCGATTGCAAGAGAGAGTAGTGTACGTGATTTCATACCGGGAGCATACACCTCAACCGCTGGAAATTGCAACCGGTGAGATTTTCGACCTGATGGCCTGCTTATGGGCCTTATTAGCCTTGCTCAATTCATTGTTTTGCGTCCACGCACTTTTGACAATTTCCGCTGATCTTGTTAGGTATTTCTGGTCCCCTGAACACCAGTTGAACGCAGTTTAAGATCAAAAGGAGGGAACGATCATGAAGCGGGTTTTGGGATTCTGCCTGGCAGCAGGCGTGCTGCTGGATGTAGCGCTGTGGGCCCAGGAAGGGGTCACGTTTACGCGGATAAGCGAGGGTGAACTGGCCACGGATGCCGGCCACTACTTCGGAATGGCATGGGGCGATTACGACGGAGATGGATTCGTTGATCTCATTCTTACGCACATTGGCACAGAGGCCAATCGCCTTTATCGCAATAACGCCGATGGGACCTTTTCATTGGTCGAATCCGGAGCAATAGCCGAGGACACTCCGGCCGACGGCTGGGCCGCATGGGCCGATTATGACAATGACGGTGATCTGGATCTTTTTCTCAGTAGTTTTGATACACCCGATCGCATGTACAAAAACCTGGGAGATGGGACATTTGCGAAAATTCCTCCCGGTGAGATTGTTCCACCAGATGAGTCCAAGTGGGGAAATTCCGCCTGCTGGGGTGATCTCAATAGCGACGGATTCGTGGATTTATACGTGGCTACAACAGGCTCGGGTGATCGGAGCAATTTTATCTACATGAATAATGGTGATGGAACCATGTTGAGAAGTATACATGCCGAAACTTATTACACACACTCGCATCTTTCGGTCATGTCGGATATCAACAATGACGGTTATGTCGATCTCCTTGTTGGTCAGACGAACAAGCCGATGGTATATCTGAATGACGGTTCCGGGAACCTGTCACCAGCCTCTGGCCCACCCATCAATCGTGGCAATGATATCGACATTTCTTCCGCTGATTATGACAACGATGGCGATCTTGACCTGGTAGTGGTTGGCCCCCAGGGCAACCGTCTTTACTTGAAATCCGATCTGGGCACTTTCACGGAAGTGTTAAGTGATGCTATTCAGTCGACGGGATCAATTAAATCATCATGCGCTGCATGGGGGGATTATGACAACGACGGAAAAATAGACTTATTCATCACCACATATGAAAACGAATATGATTTTCTGTTCCACAACGAGGGTGATGGTGTGTTCTCCCGTTTAACCGATATCCCGCTGGTGCTCCGGAACGGTTATAGCTGGGCTGCCTCTTGGGCGGATTATGACAATGACGGGGACCTTGACCTCATTGTATCGGATGGATTTGATCAAGATAACTTAAGCGGGTCACCTAAGCCTTGTGCCCTCTACCGCAACGACGGCGGCAACCAGAACAACTGGCTATTGCTTTCGCTAATGGGTAACATCTCCAATGGCTCGGCCTTCGGGGCCAAGGTCTACGCAACCGCCACTATCGGTGGCAAGGAGGTTACCCAATTGCGCGAGATCAACGGTCACAACACGGAGTTGCGCGCCCACTTTGGTCTCGGGGACGCAACAACGGTTGAGGAAATCCGCATTGAATGGCCGTCCGGGGCTGAGCAAACAATGACTGGGGTCGCCGTTAACCAAATCCTGTCGGTTACGGAGCTTTGGTGGCCTGAGCCAACCTATGATGGTTGGGTGGATACGGGCGACTGGCTGGGCTGGCTTTATGTCGAACACGATCCCTGGATCTGGTGCGAGGACTTGAATCACTGGATGTATTGCCCGAGTGAATACATCACCGAAAACGGCGCATGGGTCTATGTGCCGAAGTGAGGGCGGTCCGGGGTATTCCATTTACGCCCCTACGCTCTGCGAGCTTCGGCGGGCACTCGATTTTGTTGCCCCGACAAGTCGGGGACAAAAATCTATGGCTTGCCATCCGTAGCCCTGATCCCGCGTATGCGGGAGAGGAGCGAAGGATGGAGCCAGCTGTCAGATTCGAACTGACGACCTGCTGATTACAAATCAGCTGCTCTACCAACTGAGCTAAGCTGGCCAGTGGTACCGGATCAGGGGCTCGAACCCTGGACAAATGGATTAAGAGTCCACTGCTCTACCAACTGAGCTAATCCGGCACTAGGAAGGGAATGAATAAGGGAATCTTGAGTGCTCTGGGCAAGCCAAAAATCCCCAAAATGGAGATTTTCGGGGGACAAAGGGATTCAGGACGGCTATACGGGCTTGCCAGAGCGGTTTGCCGGGGTACGGTTACTCATCATGATGGATGATTTTGAAGATTCAGTAACCTCAGAAGAACAGTCCGAACGCGGTGGCAAAAGCGGCTTGATCCCCATTATGGTTGGCCTTCTCGGAATTATAGTCGGCGTGACCGGTATTATTCTGGCCAATCAGGCGCAAAAAGAGGTGAAGGCATTGGAAGCCCGCCTGGCCGCTGCCCCGGACAAGACCGAGGATCTTCAAAAAACAGTTGCGGGAGTCGACGAGCGTCTGGTCAAACTGGGCGGGGAATTTGTCAAATTGGGCCGTGCGGATCGCCAGATTCAGGAGAACACGCAAGCCGCTTTCAATGATCTGGGAGGCAAGGTCAGCTCGAACCGGGATGCCATCAATGAATTGGCCGGCAAGATGACTGAATTGGTCGACAAGCTGGAGAACTGGAAACCCAGTACGCGGGTGGCTGCGACATCGGCTGATGCGGGTACGACAGAAAGCGCTTCCACGGCATCCCCTGAAGATGGCGTTTACGCTATCCAGAGTGGCGACACGCTGAGCAAGGTGGCCAAGAAGTTTGGGGTCAGCCTGAGCGCCTTGATGGCGGCCAACCCGACGGTCAATCCCCGTGCGCTTCAGATCGGCCAGAAGATCGTCATTCCCTAGACAATGAGGGAACGAGACTATGGACAATGAGGATCTAGCTGCCTGGGAAAGGCGTGAAACAAAACTTCACGCGGATTGCCGGGTCTACAAGATTCTTCGGGAAAACTGGATCAACGAGCGCGAGTCCTCATCGGACGACTTTTTCGTCATGGATGTCAGTGACTGGGCGGTGACGATTGCCCTGACGGAGGATGGCAATTGCGTATTGGTCCGGCAATTCCGGTTTGGCACGGGCGACTTCAGTTGGGAATTGCCGGCTGGGGTGGTTGATGAAGGTGAGGATCCGCTCACAGGTGGCGTGCGTGAGTTGTATGAGGAAAGTGGATACAAGGGGGACAACGCCCGCGTCTTGAGCATCGTGCATCCAAATCCCGCCATTCAGCGAAACCGCTGCCACCTGATACTGGTGGAAAACGCCCGCCGGATCGACGCTGGGGATCCCGGGCCGCATGAGTTTTTTGAAGTGAAGGAGGTGTCGGTTGACACCTTGTTCGAATGGGCCCGCAACGGCACCATTACGCACGCGATTGTCCACGCAGCCCTGTTTTATTTGCGTGACTATCTGGACTCCCGCGAGAGCGCGGGTCCGGAATCCGAATAAGGACCTGACCTTCCGTGAGCATCCGATCCCTGTTACAACCCTATGCAAGGGAGTTGAAACCGACGTTGCTGTTGGCTGCCCCGATCACGGCTGGACACGTGAGTCAAATGCTTCTTGGGATTGCCGATACGGTCATGATTGGTCGGATCGGAGTGGTTGAGTTGGCGGCCTGCGCCTTATCCCACACCCTGTTCCATTTCATTTTCATTGTCGGGGTGGGCTTGCTGACTTCCGTTTCCGTCCTTGTGTCGCATGCCTACGGTGCCGGAAATAAAACGGAAGCGGGGGAAATGCTCCGCCGTGGTTTGGTCATCGGAATTGTCAGCGGGACCGTGATGTTCGGTCTTATCTGGGGAAGTTTTCCTTTCCTTGGGGTGCTCAAGCAGCCGGAAAACGTCCTCTATACCGGGCTTCCCTATTTGTGGTTGCTGGGGCTGTCCCTGCCCGTGGTCATGGCCATCATCTGCTTTCGCAATTATTCGGAAGCCCAGGATGCTCCCTGGCCGGCATTCTGGACCGGACTCATCGCGGTGCTCCTGAACATATTCCTGAATTGGGTCCTGATTTACGGAAACCTCGGCGCACCGCGTCTGGAGTTGGACGGGGCGGGCATTGCCACGGTGATCAGCCGGATCGTGAACCTGCTCATGCTGATCATCTGGTTACGGCTGGATGCGCGATTCGTGGAAAGCTGGCCCGTCCGTTGGTTGGCCACTGTTCCCCTGAATGCGCTTAAAAGCATGTTGAAGCTGGGTTTCCCGGTCGGCTTGCAACTCCTGATGGAAGTTGGCGCATTTTCCTCTGCGACCCTCTTCATGGGCTTGCTCGGGGTGACTGAGATGGCCGCCCACCAAGTGGCCATTACCTGTGCTGCCACTGCCTTCATGGTTCCCCTCGGGATTTCCCTCGCGGT
>Ga0066377_10000063_pt1 | contig 23667 bp, 24 predicted proteins | sample Knorr_S23_td_Sur_FD_70946 | JGI IMG/M metagenome (GOLD analysis project Ga0066377, IMG submission 70946) | Marine microbial communities from Southern Atlantic Ocean transect - Knorr_S23_td_SurfaceB_ad_5m_LV_B | ecosystem: Environmental > Aquatic > Marine > Oceanic | place: Southern Atlantic...
AACAGCAGTTGACCACCCTCTGAGCCACCACCGGGACCGAGATCAATGATCCAGTCGGCCAAGCGAATAACATCCAGATTGTGTTCGATCATAATGAGAGTATGTCCCTGTTCACGCAACTGAAAGAGCAGATCCATCAAATGCTGTATGTCCTGCCAATGAAGTCCTGTCGTGGGCTCATCAAGAATGTAGAGATTCCTGCTCCGTTTACTCTTGCTCAACTCAAGTGACAATTTGAGCCGCTGCGCTTCTCCACCTGACAGGGTTGGAGCAGCTTGGCCGAGACGGATATACCCCAGGCCCACTGCCTGCAGGGTCTCGAGCCTTGAACACAGGCGCGGTTGATGGGCGAACAGTCGAACGGCTTCCTCGACTGTCATGTCCAACACGTCAGCAATGTTATACCCCTTGAATCGGACTTCCAAGGTCTCCCGGTTGTATCGATGGCCATGACAGCTTGGACATTCCGAGTAGACGTCACTGAGAAACTGCATGTCCATTCGGATGGCACCGTCCCCCTGACAGCGCTCACACCGGCCACCCCGGACGTTGAAACTGAATCGGCCTGGAGTGTAACCCCGTACCTTGGCCAGGGGCGTTTGTGAAAACAAGCGCCGCAAATCATCAAAAATCTTGGTAAATGTGGCTGGATTTGACCGCGGGCTGCGCCCAATGGGCGATTGGTCCACCCGGACAACCTTTTCAAAGTGCTCAAGTCCCCGAATCCCCAAGTGCTTGCCGGGAATCTCCTTTGCCCGGTTCAAGCGGAATGCGGCGGCCCGGCCCAATATGTCGTTCACAAGGGAACTTTTTCCGGAACCGCTCACACCCGTGACGACCGTCAGCAAACCTACCGGGAATTGAACATCGAGATTCTGGAGGTTGTTTTCATGGGCACCGGACACTTCAATCCAATCCCCTGCCGGTTCCATGATCGGTGCGGAACGTTCCACCGACAAATCCCCTCTCAGATACCCTCCGGTAGTTGAACCGCCTGCTTTTTTCGCATCCTCCACCGTTCCCTGGAAAATGATACGCCCACCAGATTCACCCGCTCCCGGACCAATCTCCACCAGATGGTCTGCCGCTTGCATGACATCCGGATCGTGTTCCACAATAATGACGCTGTTTCCCCTGTCTCGCAATTCGATCAAACTGTCCAGCAACTCACGGGTGTTTGCAGGATGCAGACCGACCGTCGGTTCATCAAGAACGTAGGTCACGCCGACCAAGCCCATGCCAACCTGGGTGGCCAACCGGACACGCTGAGACTCCCCACCACTAAGACTGCTGTATGAGCGGTTCAGGCTGAGGTAATGCAAGCCCACCGTGTCCAGAAACTTCAAACGGTTTCGCAATCCGCTGATGGCTTCCTCAAATCCCGGAATGGAAATGGACTCAACAAACGCCAAGGCTTGCCGGATGGATAATCCAAGGAATGTCGGATAGTCCATTCCCTCCAACACGACTGAACGGGATAGCGCACCCAACCGGGCACCTCGACAAGCCTCACATTCGCTCCGTGTCTGGTAAGCCATCAGCCGGTTACGCAGGCCGTCACTGGAGGTGTTTCGGCGAGTTTCTTCCAAATCCTTTAAAACCCCCTCAAACCGCATTGGCTCAGGCTTGCGATTTCCCGGTTTTGTCTTGAACAGGAATTCCCGCTCGCCAGTCCCGAAAAGAACCGCTTTCCGGACTTCATCAGGGAGTTCCCCCCATGGTGTTTTTGGATCAAATGGATATTGCTCAGCGAGTTGCTTTAAACGGGCGTTTCGATCAATGATCATCCTTCGTGAGCCCAACCGCCAGGGCTTGATGGCCCCTTTCTTCATCGGCAGGGTCCTATCAGGCACCACCAGCTCCGGACTGAATTGCATGGTTTCCCCGAGTCCACCGCACGTCCCGCAGGCCCCATCCGGATGATCCCATGAAAAATGCTTCGGGGTAATACTCGAATACACTTTACCGCATTTTTCACAGGCAAAGTGCTGGCTGACAAGAACCTCGCCCCATGGGGATTCACGGGTGGGTTGCACCATCACCACCGCCCGGTTGTTGGCTTCCCGGAATGCCAGCTCAAGGGAATCCGCCAACCGGCTACGCTGATCTTCCCGCAAAACCAGGCGATCAATGACCAAATCCAACTGACACTCACCGGATTTTCCTTTGAAAATATCCGGTTCATCAAGCTCAAGAATCTGGCCATCGACCCGGATACGGGCGTAGCCCTTCTGCTTCAGATGCGGAATTTCTCCTCTCAAAACCGCCGTTTTTCCACGCATGTAGGGCGCAATGATTATCAGGCGGCTTCCCTCCGGTTCCAGGAATATGCGGCTCAAACAGTCGTCCATGGAGCGCTGGACGATACGCCCCCCGTCATCGGGGCAATGGGGTTTTCCGCACAGGGACCAAAGCAACCGGGCAAAATCGGCAATTTCTGTGATTGTCGCCACCGTGCTGCGGGGATTTGTTCCGGACCCCGTCCTTTGCTCGATCGCAATGACCGGAGTCAGTCCTTCAATGTAATCCACTTCCGGGCGCTCAACTTGATCCATCAGTTGCCGCGACCGTGTGGACAGGCTGTCCATAAACTTTCTGTAGCCTTCAGCAAACAGCGTATCAAACGCCAGGGAGGATTTTCCCGAACCACTGACCCCTGTGATGACCACGAGTTTTTCACGCGGTAGCGCCACATCAATCCCCTTCAGATTGTGCACCCGGGCGCCTTTAATATGGATAACTTTCTCCAATGGTCGAAATTTTTGAAACTTTTGTAAGGTTGATTTGCCTTGCGGTCAATTCGTGCTAGGATAATTCCGCAAATTATGACGAAACAAAGCCCCATTCTCTATATCAAGCCCGGATGTCCGTGGTGCCGTGAGGCGATGGCCTTCTTCTCCCAGCATGGTGTGCCGGTGGAAGTCCGGGATGTCACCGCCAGTTCCCAAAGCATGCAACGCATGCTGGAAATCTCAGGCCAGTCATTGACTCCCACCTTTGAGTTCGGGGAATTTATCGTTGCCGACTTTTCCGTTCAGGAATTCATCGATACGGTGGAACAGGTTCCCGAAATCAAACAGCAACTCGGATTCGGCGATTCCGAGGACTGGAAATAGGCATCCAGGGAATCAGGTCACCCCGGTCATTCGACGCTTCTTAACGACAATGCCTGATGGAAATCCCGGCAGGGTCCGTCTTGGGTTTTTCCGGTTGTGGTTTTAATCGTGCCGGCTAGACTGCCCAGAGGATGATAAGGAAGAAACCATTCGGAAAAACCGGTCACAACAGCACAGTTACGATCTTCGGCGCAGCAGCCTTCTGGGATCCCACGCAGTCGCAGGTTGATTGCACGTTTGATACGCTTTTTGAATATGGTATCAATCACATCGATACGGCGGCGGATTACAATCGGTCAGAGGAGTTCCTCGGGCCATGGATGAAGCATCACAGGGACAAGTTTTTTCTGGCTACGAAAACCGGCGAGCGAACCTACGAAAAGGCGAAGGCTGACATACACCGCTCGCTCGATCGGTTACAAACCGACCATGTGGACCTGCTCCAGCTGCATTGCCTGATTGACGAGGATGAATGGCAAACCGCCATGGGTCCCGAGGGCGCTCTTGAAGCGGTGATCGAGGCCAGGGATGCCGGGCTTATCCGCTTCATCGGCGTGACTGGACACAATTGGCAGGTCGCCCGCATGCATTTAAAGAGCCTTGGCCGCTACGCTTTTGATTCCGTTTTGTTGCCTCTCAATTATCATATGCTGGCCAACCCCCGTTACAGGAAGGAATTCTTCCAGTTGAAGGCACTCTGTGATGATAAAAACGTTGCCTTCCAAACGATCAAGGCCATCGCCCGCGGACCATGGGGAGAGAGTCCCAAAACGCGCACGCCGTGGTACATGCCCTACGAGGACCAGGCGGATATCGATCGCTGTGTCCACTACGTCCTTGGACATGAGGGGGCATTCCTCAATACCGTTGCCGATGTAGACCTTCTTCCGAGGATTTTTGATGCGGCCCAGCGGTTCGCGGAACCGCCCTCTGAATTGGAAATGCAAAGGATGGCCGAAACCACCAACATGCAGACAATTTTCGAAGGATAGGCCGTCCTAGAATTCGGCGCTGCCGGGAGTTCGGGCGAAGGGGATGACATCCCGGATGTTGGCCACCCCAGTGACAAACATCAGCATCCGTTCAAAGCCCAGTCCGAATCCAGCATGGGGCGCTGTTCCAAAGCGCCGCAAGTCGCGATACCACCAGTAATCCTCCTCCGACAGGTCATGTTGCTTCATGGCCTCATCGAGACGGTCGAGTCGCTCTTCACGCTGGCTACCACCAATGATCTCACCAATCCCAGGGACAAGCACATCCATTGCGGCGACCGTTTTGTCATCATCATTCTGGCGCATGTAGAATGGTTTTATCGCTTTCGGATAATTGTAAACCGTGACCGGACTCTTGAAATGCTCCTCGGTCAGGTAGCGTTCATGCTCACTTTGCAGATTCGCTCCATATTCCACGCGATACTCAAACTTCGCACCCGAACCTTGCAGCAACTCCACAGCTTCCGTGTAGGATATCCGGTTGAATGGACGCTCCACGACAAACTTCAAGCGCTCCAGCAAAGTCTTGTCGACGAACTTTCCGAACATCTCCAGGTCTTCCTCACAGTGCTCCAGGACATCCTTGATGAGATACTTGATGAACGCTTCCGCCAAATCCATATCGCCCTCAAGATCACAGAAGGCCATTTCCGGTTCAATCATCCAGAACTCACTGGCATGGCGGGAGGTGTGGGAATTCTCAGCTCGAAAAGTCGGTCCGAATGTGTACACCTCCCCGTGGGACAAGGCGAATATCTCCGCCTCAAGCTGGCCACTCACTGTCAGGAAAGTGGGCCGACCAAAGAAGTCCTGTTCATAGTCAATCGACCCCTCCCCGTTTTTCGGAGGATTCTTCGGATCCAGGGTCGAGACGCGGAACATTTCCCCAGCCCCTTCACAATCACTGGCAGTGATCAGGGGCGTGTGCACGTACACGAAACCTTTTTCCTGAAAGAACTGGTGAATCGCATAGGCGAGTCGCGAGCGTACCCGGAAGACCGCACCAAAGAGGTTCGACCGTGGCCGTAAATGAGAGATCTCCCGAAGGTACTCCAGACTGTGCCGCTTTTTCTGCAGCGGATAGCTTTCCTCCGCCTTTCCAACAAGCTCAATCCTGGTCGCCTTTACTTCCCATTTCTGGCCCTTGCCAAGACTATCAACTAACATGCCCGTTACCCGCACCGCAGACCCAGTGGTGAAATCCTGGATGCGGTCATATCCATCGATTCCCGCATCCACTACTACTTGCATGTTGGCAAGGCAGCTTCCGTCGTTCACTTCCATGAACGAAAATTCCTTTGAATCACGGCGGGTACGCACCCATCCGTAAATGATGATTTCCTCAAGGGCTTCGGCTGCCCGCAGGCCTTCTTTTATTTTTAAGCGTTTCTGGGTCATAGCAGTGCCTTTAGTCCTATACGCTCCTTTGCTTCCATAAAGAAAAAAAAAAGAACCCCGCACTCAAATTGAATGCGAGGTTCTAAATTGTGGGACGGCGCTCGCCACACGCTCTTTCCCGGATGCTGACATTTGGCGCTCGTGATTGCTCATGGCTGCCAGCTCCCCGACGCTATTCCCCGAGGTTCTTCGGGGTCTCGGCCTCGTAGCAGGGCCGTAGGTGGGATTGCTCCCGCCTAGTACAGGAGTGAGGCCTCTCAGCGCGGATCATCCCACGGTTGCGAACCGCAGGCTTGCCGCACCCGCCAAGGATATCGCTGTAATCCGGTATCCTTGCCGATTTTCCCCAAGGACGGCTCCTTTGTTTCCAATGGACGTTTGCCTTGGGTTACGGGTCTGACCTCTTACCTCTCGGAGATGTGTTCAGTTTACAGGCTGTCGACTCGGTTTTTCGAGCCGGCTGCTTCTCGAAGGAAACCTGTGGCTGTTGTCATGTACTCGGCCACTTGTTTCCCTGCTTGTCCGGACGTTTTCGCTGCACCGACGTTGTACGGCCGCTTTTGGTGAGATTAACCCTCACCCGCCTCGATCAAACAGACGAACTGCACGGTAACATCTCATGACCTTCCAGGTCACCGCGTTGGATTCATCGCGGACGCAAATCCTACGAATCACCTGACTCAACCAGCTGGTTTTGCGTGGTCCCATGCCTGGGTCCTCCAGCCGATATCCAGTTGTGTGCATTCACAACACAGGACGGTGTGAACCATCCTGGCACCAACGGTGAAATATGCCTCTCGGCGTGGAACCATAGTGAACCCTTCCGCAGAAGGATTCGGTCCCCGTTTCGTGAGGAGCCAGATTCGTTCGATAAACCTGACATTTCCCCGGTTACCCGGGATTATCCTGGGGCTTTCTGAGAAGAATGCCCGTTCTTTCAAAGAACTGGATGTATTATGGAACCACCGCCCACCCGCTGTCAACATAAATAGCTAACAATCAACGATTTGTGAATAACTTTGAGGATTTCCAGGGTTTATTGACACCCTCATTTGCAAGTCATTCATTTGGATGCGGATACAAACCCTGCATATTGTGAATAACTCGCCCAAAACCGTGAATAGCTGTGAATAACCGAATTTGATGGAAAATTTCTGCAACAAAAAGTGAGAAACCTTCGCAATCAGGGTACTTTCTGATCGATATTTTGGCTGATCATTTGAACTTCGGCGATAATGGCGCTGGCCGTGAAGACAGCCTCTTGGAAACCGGCCTGCTGCCGGGGATTCTCGAACTGGACCCGTTGTTCCCGAGGAATGTACCGCCACCTACCCCATTGATCAGAGAGGATGGAGAGTGCGCGGATAGTGGACTCCAGCAGCTTTACATCAAGGCGCCTCAGCTCGTACAGGCGGGAGCGCTTCCAATCCTGAAGGATACGTTGAAGTTCGGCGAAGGCGACGCGATCAGCGGGAGGTTGAAGATTCAATTCACCGATGGCGCTTGAATAGGTATCCTCGAAGGACTCGATGAAGAGGTTAAAGGCTCTGGTCTTTTCGTAGAGGGTTTTGTGGGCGGACAATTCGACTTCCACCTGATCGAGAGTGCGGAATTGGACCCAGTCGTCCGGCCCGTTGGTAGGATTGCTGTCGAGTGCCTTCTGGTAGGCATCGGCATGGGCCTGCACATCTTCGAGCATGCGCTTGTCGAGTTCCCGCATGGCTTGGATCATCTCGCTGGGAATACGCCCTTCATACTGGACAAAACGGTCGTCCTCGGCCCGCTTCTGCCGATCCAAACGCTCTTCGCGGATTTGCTGAATCCGCCTTTGCTGGGCGAGTCGGAGGGCTTGCCGGTTATCCTGAAGCACAGCTTCCTCTGTTGCGTCCACCCTGGCTTGGTGTTCACGGGCGATTATCAAGGGCACCAGAAGGAGGCAACCGGCAACGGCCAAGGCCCCCCAAGCCCGCTGGATGGGATCGCCTTTCCCATGCATGCTGGATAAGAAAATCGCTACCAGCAACATGATGAAGACAAAGACTGGCCAAGCCCATGACATCAACATGCCCGAAATCCATGAAGCATCGGGGTACCAGCCGGCAACGAAATGGTAGCCAAGTGCCAAAGCCAGTCCCCATGTCAAAAGCAGTATCCTCATAGCGGATCCAATCCGTAAAATTCAATCGCATTGCGCGTACTGACTTCAATCAAAGTCTCAACCGGGATGCAGAACAGTTCTGCGGCAAACTCCGCTATATGGGAAACATTTCCCGGTTCGTTGATTTTTCCGCGTACTGGCTCGGGTGCCAGATAAGGGGAATCCGTTTCGATCATGAATGCATCGAGGCCCTGATGAAGGGCCGCCTGCCGTATTGGTTCCGCGGATGCATTTTTATAGGTCAGAATGCCCGTGAATGAAGCCCGGCCCCCGCGCCTGTTGATTTCACTGATGAGATCTGGACCGTCGGTGTAGCAATGAAAAACCACCTTTCTCCAGTCAACCCCGCTGTCATCAATCATCCTGATGCATTCCAAAACGGCATTCCGCGAATGGATGACAACCGGGCAGTCCAATTGATAGGCCAACGTCAGTTGGTCCCGAAAAACCCTTTCCTGCAGTTGCTTCAGACCGGCTGCCTCTTCCGCATCCTTTGGCATGTGAAAATGGTCCAGCCCGATCTCTCCAAGAGCGACCGGAACGGGATCGGTGCCAAAATACGTCGAAATGGCCTTAATTTGCTCCTGCCAGTCATCCCCTATGTCACAGGGGTGAATGCCCACTGTCCAATCGACACGTGGATCCCGTCCGGCCAGGCGGTAGTACAGCTCCCAGTCCTTCTGGCTTGTCCCGACCGTGATGCAGCGCCCCACTCCAGCTGCTTCCATTCGCTTGAGCAGGTCCTCGCATTCGGCTTTCAAAATGGCTTTTTCCAGATGACAATGGGTGTCAATGAGCATCCTGAATCAATGAGTCTATTCTCGGCGGAACTTCAACAGTTATCGCAATGATCTTTTTGGTTTGAAAGTAACGCAGTTTTCGCATTCTCATGAGAACATGATTGGTGAACGTTTGGAAGAGGCCCGCAAGCGCAAGGGTGTATCAATCCGCGAGGTTGCTGAAGCAACCAAGATTCGCGGGGACTATCTACTGGCGATGGAGGACAACTCCTTCGAGATTCCGCTTCCCCAGATTTACATTCGCGGGTTCCTGAGAAATTATGCCCGCTTCCTAAAACTGGATCCAAACAAGCTGCTGACGGATTATGACGCGCACCTGCTTGGAAAGAGTTCCCGTCCAGCCCGGTCCTCCCAGGGATCACTGGGGCATGTCGAAATTCCCGGGGATGAGGATCAGGAAGGTTACGCTGACGAAAGCGGCAGAAGGTCGGTTGTGATCACGGAGGCCCCGGAGGATGACGGCCCGGAACCGGAGTTGACCTTCAGCCTCGATCGCGAGGAACAACCCGCTTCACCCCCGCCTGTGCGCAAACTGAAAAGTGAATCCTCCATCATGGAGCAGGATTCATGGAATGAGAACAAAACCCTGTACATGAAGATCGGACTCGTCTTCATGGCCATCCTCCTCATCTCCATTACGCTCATTGTCATGGTCCGACTGCTGGGCGGCGGTTCCGATTCCCCGGACATCAATCCCGAATTGGTGGCGACACCCAGCACGCCTGCTCGAGGAGCCGTGCCGGAGCCGACCGGTCTTGTGGAGACCGCCAGCTCCGTTGATTCAATCACGATTTCCGCTTCCGACAACCTGACCTTGATCGTTGAGCAGGCGCGCGACCGCAAGCGCCTCTACAGTGGCACATTGAATGCGGGCGAGAGCCTCTCACTGGAGAAGGAAGGCCCCGTTTCAATTCGTTTCTCAAACGGATCTGCTCTTGTCGTCGAGGTGAATGGGCAACGGTTCACACCACCGCAAAGTGGAGTTGGCCGGACGGTAGTCGACTGACCTATTCAGGTTCCGGCAGCTTAGCCGACACCACCTGATCGCGTGTCAGGTGAACAATGTATTTCTCCGAGAAATAAGGATCGGGAACGACCTCCTCAATCGGATAAACCGCATGCGGCTCGATATCCAAAAGCGAGAGCTCTTCCTTGTAGAGGCTACCTTTCCAGTAAAGAACCCCGTTTGGGAAGGCGCCATCGCCTCCTTTGCGAATATTCTCCCGGATCCATCCGAGGAACCTTGGAAGTGAAGTCACCGCACGCCCAAGAACAAACTGCCAGGACGATTCCAGTGTTTCTGCCCGCTTGTTGATGACCTGCACGTTCCTCAAGCCCAGGTCCGTGGCCATGCTCTCGACGGCCTTCGCCTTTTTGGCAATGGAGTCGCACAGGAAAAAACTGCTTTCCGGGTTACAGATAGCCAGCGGCAATCCCGGCAATCCGCCCCCGGTACCAACATCCAGAATGCGCGTCTGCTCGGGAAACTTGATCCACTTGGTCAACGCCAGTGAATGAACCAGATGGTGCAGGACGAATGACTCCATGTCCTTCCGGGAAACCAGATTCATCCGGTTGTTCCACTCACGGAATACGGATTCCAGCTGATCCAGCTTCTGGTGCTGGGCCGCATCCAGATAGGGAAAGTACTGCTCAAGAATATCAGACATGCCTAAGCGTGTTCAGCCAACCACCGTTCCGCCTCAATTGCCGACTGGCAACCCATCCCCGCAGCCGTGATGGCTTGACGGAAAACGTGGTCGGCACAGTCACCGGCCACGAATACGCCCGGAACACGGGTCCTCACCTGGCTACCGGATTGCGGGATGAAGTAACCGTTGTGATCGGTCTCGAGCTCCTTGGCAAACGGTTCGGTGTTGGGAATATGGCCGATGGCGATGAAGAACCCTTTTGACTCCAACTCGGAAACTTCCCCGGTTTTGACATTCTTGACCCGCGCAGCCCGCATGAGCCCCTGCTCGTCCGCCAGAACTTCTTCCGGAACCGTGTTCCAGTGCACTTCGATTTTTTCGTGGGCGACCGTCCGGTCAGCCATGATTGAAGAGGCTCGAAGTTCCTCCCGGCGATGCAGCAGGTGAATCTTGCTGCAGAAATGCGTCAGGAAAAGCGCTTCCTCACAGGCGCTGTCACCACCGCCCACAACAATGACTTCCATATCACGATAAAAGGCTCCGTCACAGGTGGCGCAGGTGGTGACACCCTTGCCTCCGAACATTTCCTTTTCTCCGGGAATTCCCAGCAAACGGGGACTTGCTCCGGTGGCGATGATCACAGACTTGGCTTCAAAAGTTTTTCCGTCCTCAGCTGTCAGGATCTTTTTGTCCTCGCCGAAGTGCACCGAGGCAATTCGCGCATATTCCGTTCGGGCCCCGAACTTTTCCGCCTGCTTGCGGAGCTTGTCCATCAGGGTAAATCCATCAATTCCTTCCGGCCAACCCGGGAAATTCTCCACCTCGCTGGTGGTGGTCAACTGCCCACCGGGCTGGGATCCCTCAAGGACGAGCGGATTGAGGTTGGCGCGGGCCGCGTAGATGGCGGCCGTCAAACCGGCACAGCCGGTTCCCAAAATGATCACATTTTCCATAATAAATTCAGTACTTTAATAGTTAAAGGCAGCTACCAGCACACTGGAACCCATCAAGACGAGGATTATTCCCAGCAATCTCGGGTACATCGGTTTCCGGTAAAGAGCATTGATGGAATCCCGCATGTGATATGGGGCTATTCCATAAATGATGGAGGCGAGGATAAACAGGTAAAGAACGGTCACCAAAACGAGGCGTTCCGGAATATCGTACAATCCAAAGGCGGATTTCAAACCCGTGTTGGCACTCAAAAGAATGAGAATCGATACCCCCCGAACGGCCAGGAAATCCTTCACGTAGAAGATGGATCCGATCAGTGTGGCCAGAAAAAGCAGCAAAAGCAGGTTTTTATAGTCCCCGAAATCGGATTGGGTGAGCTGGGATATCTTAAAAAGAAACCAGCCGCCCCCAAGCACCATCGTAAGAACACCTGTCAGGCGATGACGCGGGAATGCGCGAACGGCCTTTTCGATCCGACCGGGGGCAAACAAAAACGGAATACCGGCCACCAGCAGAGCAACAGCGGCAATCAGCGAGAAAGTATAAAGTGAAGGTATCATGGGAACGGAATCAGTGTGCATCAGAAAGACTTTGCGGCAGGGTTTCGTCAACACCGGTTAAGCATAATTCGCCCTGCAGGATGCTGACCGTGGCATCGTGGATCTTCACCGGAACAATTTGGCCAACCAATCTGGGATTTGCCGCCACCACGACTTTCCGGTTCCCCGGATTCCGGCCAACGAACATCCCCTCGCCTTTTCGTGCGGGTCCCTCCAGCAAAACCGGCTGAACGGTACCAATCATCGACTGATTCCGCTTCAGCGAGCTTCTCCCGAGGATGTCCAGAAGATCCTTGTTGCGAGTATCCTTCACTTCCACCGGGACATCGTCCCCCATTTCGGCCGCCTTGGTTCCCGCACGCTCTGAATATTTAAAAATGAAGGCCATGTCGAATCCGACTTCCTCAAACAGGGAACGGGTGGCCTCGAATTCCTCGTCAGTCTCCCCCGGGAATCCCACGATGATATCCGTGGACAAGCATATGTCCGGACGGACCCCCCGCAGCTGCTCCACGATCTCCAGAAACCGCCGGCGGGTGTAGGGCCGGCGCATCCGCTTCAGCATGGAATCCGATCCGCTTTGGACCGGCAGATGGACATACGGCATCAACTTTTCAAGCCGACCATAAGCATCCACCAGATCTTTTTGAAACCCTCTCGGATGTGGTGAGGTGAAACGGATGCGGTCAAGTCCGGGGATGGCGTTCACGCGCTCCAACAATTGCACGAACGGGCTAATCCCGTTGACGTAATCCATCTGTCGCATGCCGTAGCTGTTGACGATTTGACCCAGCAAGGTCACTTCCCGTGTCCCATTGGCAACCAATTCCTCAATCTCCTTGCAGATGGAATCCATGCTACGGTAACGCTCCGCTCCGCGTGTCTTGGGAACAATACAGAACGTGCAATGCATGTTGCACCCCTGCATGATGCTGACAAATGCTGAAACCTGGGACTCCCCTTCCGTGTGCTCCCGAATGGTTTCTTCAGATCCCGCTTCCTCCTCCAGGTCAACCAAGGTGCTCGGGCGGGGACCCAGCCCCTTCTGACTAGCGATGAACTGGTCCAGCATCTGTGGAACACGGTGGAATTTTTGTGTCCCGACAAGAAGATCCAGATCTGGCAAGCGCTCGAGCAAGTCGGTTCCGCGGTTCTGCACCATGCATCCCATCAATCCCAAAACAAAATTGGGGTCCTTGCGTTTTCGCTTGGCCAAATGTCCGGTCTTGCCGATTGCCTTCTGTTCAGCCTGCTCACGCACGGCACATGTGTTCAGTAACACGACATCCGCGGAATGCTCGTCCTCCGCAATAACGTACCCACGGGCACGCAGTTGCGCCGCGACCGCTTCGGAGTCGCGCTCATTCATCTGGCATCCGTAGGTCTTGATGTAGACGCGGTTCATAAAGCCGGGGATGTTGATCCGCTTCACGCAGGTGGGTCAAGCCACTAAACGCCCTTGACCCGGTACCCTCGTTCCTCCAGCAGGGGTTTGACCCGTTCCCGGCATTCCCCCTGTAATTCAATAACCTTGCCCTTGCAGGTGCCTCCTGTTCCCAACTGCCCCTGCAGGCTCTTCAATAAACGGGTCAGCGTTCCGGGATCCGCATCAAACCCAGACAGCTCGGTCACAACTTTGCCACCCTTTCCAGACTTCAATCGGCGCACATGCAGCGTTTCCTTCTTTCGGACAGGCTGCTGAGCCATGTTTGGTTTGGATTCCACGGGGTTCACTGGTCCGGACTTCAAGCCACCCAGATTTAACCCACCAAATGGATTGTCCTGCGACAAACTGCTTCCGCCAGCCGTGTCGATTCTATCCTTTTTACGGCTCATGTTCCTAGGAACAGGTTCCCTTCTCCGGAGACTCCTCATGAAGGAGTTCCCATGCTTTCCTGTAACTCCGCTTGCCCAGATAGTGGGCCAAATGGCCTTTCGTGCACGATTTAGCCTCATCGAGTTCCCTCAGAGCCTGTGCCAGGTCGCCCGAACCGGGATCCATCACCACCGCCAGGTTTTTTAAAATCAATTCCCTTAATTCCGTATCAATCATGGTTTATTCTTTTCATCCCAGAAAAATTCCACTCACTCAAGCCTCATGAAACAACAACTTTACCAAATCCTGCATCTCACAGGCGTTTTCATGGTCTTTCTCGCTTATGGCGGTCTCATTGTCCGCAGTGCCCTCGGATCCGACCACAAGGGCATTCGCCGAATGGGTGCCATCACCAGCGGTTTGGGACTCCTGCTGATGCTGGTCGGTGGCTTTGGCCTGCTGGCTGTGCTGGATTTCGGCTGGCCCCTCTGGGTAATCGTAAAAATGGTGATCTGGGTCATCCTCGGGGCCATGATTGTGGCCATCAACCGTCTGCCCCGCCTGGCTCAGGATCTCTGGTGGTCGACTATCGTCCTGGGCGTAGTAGCCCTCCTGATGGTCGTCCTCAAGCCGTTTTAACGCCCAATGGTGAATCCCTTGTAGACGGGGGCCCGCCATTGTTCGCTTGATTCCACTTTCCGGATAAAAACGGAGAGGCGGTCCTGCACTTCCGCAATAAAGGCGGTTACATCCTCCTTGTTGCCTTCGCTTTCCAGTTGGACGCGCCCATCGACTAGATTGCGGACTACGCCACTGACATCAAACTCCTTGGCAATCTGCAAGGTATGGTACCGGAATCCCACACCTTGTACGCGGCCACTGAAAAAGATTGTCACATGATAGATGTCGCTGAATCCGGATTTTGCCATGATTTGCAGGTGCTTTGCGTCTTCAAAGCCCCTGATTCTTGCCAACTTCCCATCAGCGGGCAAGTCAATTGAAACAATTGGAAAATTTTCGCTGAAAAGTGGACTTCGGCATTGCCAAACGGGGCAAGCCGATCAAGTTTAAACGCATTAATCCCCTACCAGTAGTAAATGACAAATTTCAATTTTGAAGGTCAGCCCGAAGGTGAATGGGAGGACCGGGGCAATCTGTCCTGGAGTGAGCTCGACTGGCAGCAATTCCTCCAGCGACGTGACAAGGATATTTCACGTTTTCTCAAATTTTACGACGAGTGCCCGCTTGGGCCAACTGAACGGTTGGACTGGGTTGCACGTCAGATGAACTGGGACACTGAGGACTGGTCTGTTGGCGACTTCCCTGAGGATGAAGATGATTCCGAGGGCTGGAAAGGCGCCTCAGAGCAATTGCCCGGTTCCGCCGACACGGATCCTTACACGCTTCACAGGCACCCGGTTTTTGTGGTCAGCACGGGCTTGTTCCTGCAGATGAGGCACATCCTCAGGACTGCACTCAAGCACAAGAACGCACCAACTGATGCCCTCTTGAGCTGGGATTTCTCCGATATCCTCAACGATGCTGAGCGCCATAGCCTGATGGCCATGCAATCCATGGACATGGGCGATTTCATGCTTTGCCTGGTCCATCTCAAGCGTGCCCTCAAGGGAATCAACGCCGCCATGAGCATTGTCGGCCCCCTGACAGAGGAAGCATCGGCTGGTGAGTTTTTCCGGCATGCCCTGGTGGCCAGAATGTTCGACCTGCGTGACGTCTATATCAGGGTCATCCAAGATTGCCGCGGCGAGGATCGTCGAAATTATGGTGAATAGGCTGTTTTATTCACAATAATGCGGGGATTGGTATTGAAACATTCCACGAATTCGCAACCGTTTCCAAGGTTCTGACATGCGTTCATATTTCCTCAGAAGGCTTCTTTTAATTCCCCCCACGATTTTCGGGATCACCATCATCGTGTTTGCGATAACCCGCATCGTTCCCGGTGGACCAATCGAACGGGCGATCATGGAGATGCAGGCGGTCAACGTCAGTGCGGGTGTCAGCACGGGCGGATCGACCACCGGAAGCCAGGCCCTCTCGGAGGAACAGTTACAGCAGCTCAAGGAATATTACGGATTTGATAAGCCCTGGTATATCAGCTATTTTCACTGGCTGGGCAACGTCTTACAGGGAGACCTGGGGAATTCCTACCGGTACAACGAACCCGTGTGGGAAATCATCAAGGAGCGCTTCCCCATTTCCATTTTCTATGGCGTGCTGACCCTTATTATCACCTATTCGGTATGTATTCCGCTCGGGATCATGAAGGCGATCAAGCACAGGACCTTTGTCGACAATGCGTCCTCAATATTGATTTTCACCGGGTACGCCATTCCCGGTTACGTTCTCGGGGCCCTGCTGGTGGTTTTCTTTGCCGCCCGTTTGGAGTGGTTCCCGATGGGTGGGTTCACCAGCATCAATTACGATGAATTGAATACGATTGATAAAATAAAGGACGTGGCGTCGCACGCAGTTCTTCCCCTGTGCTCCTACCTTATCGGAAGTTTTGCCTTGGTCACCCTCCTGATGAAAAACCACCTGATGGACAACCTGGCGGCAGACTACATCCGCACCGCAGTCGCCAAGGGTGTGCCATTCAAGCGCGCCGTGGTAGGCCACGCTCTGCGCAATTCGTTGATCCCCATCGCCACCACCTTCGGGCAGAACATTGTGTTGCTGGTCGGGGGTTCATTCCTCATCGAAACGATCTTTGACATCAATGGATTCGGGTTACTTGGATTCACGGCCATTCTCGACCGGGATTACCCGATTGTCATGGGTGTGTTACTCCTCTCCAGTATCCTCCTTCTCTTGGGCAACATTATTAGTGATTTCATCGTGGCCATGGTTGATCCCCGGGTCCGGTTCCAGTGATTTGAAGCATGTTGACGACTAAAGCCAATTCCGGGGGAACATTCCCCATCAAGCGGGTCAGCACCTACAGCGTGATGGCCCTGATCGGTCTGCTTGCCTTGTTTTTCATCCATTGGAGGGTTGGCATGGGCATCATTCTCCTGGCTGCGGTATTTTCCCTGTTTTCCCTGCCCATCCGGTTGAACCCGCTGACCGTCAAGAAGCTCACGCGGTTCAAACAGATCCGTCGCGGATATTACTCCTTTCTGGCCCTTCTCTTTCTTTCCATTCTATCGCTCTTTTCCGAATACATCGCCAACGGCCGTGCCCTGGTTGTCCTGTACGAGGGTGATCTGTATTTTCCCACCTACTCTGATGTCAAACTGGGCAAGGAATTTGGGCTGGAAGGAACCCTTGCCAATGCGCCTGTTGAATACCGGCAACTGAAGGAAGTGTTTGCCGGTAATGATGACGGAAACTGGGTCCTGATGCCCCCGGTGCCTTTCAGTCCAAATGAAAACAACAAGTTTGAGGGCGTTCTTAAACCGCGCCCGCCCGATTCACAGTCCGGTCACTATCTCGGCACGGACAGCACTGGAAGGGATATTCTTTCCCGCTTGGTCTACGGATTCCGGATTGCCGTGTTCTTCGCCTTGTCGTTCATGACGCTGGTGTACCTGATCGGCATTACCATCGGCTGCCTGATGGGGTATTTTGGTGGATGGTTTGATCTCTTTGTCCAGCGCCTGATCGAGATTTGGTCCCTGGTTCCCTTTATCTACATGGTGATTATCATTTTTTCGGTCATTCCCACCAGCTTCTCGATTTCCACCCGGATCGCCATCCTCCTGTTCATCATGGTTCTCTTCTCCTGGACAGGAATGACGTACTTCATGCGCACCGCAACCTACAAGGAGAAGGCGCGTGATTACACGGCGGCCGCCCAGATCATTGGTGCCAGTGCCCCGCGGATCATTTTCCACCATATCCTGCCGAACGCCATCAGCACGATTGTCACATTCATGCCCTTTACGATGGCAGCCGCCATCACAGCAGTTACCGCACTCGACTTTCTTGGGTTCGGGTTGCCTCCGCCCACACCGAGTATCGGCGAAATACTGAAACAGGGAACCTCCCGCCTGGATGCTCCGTGGATCGTTTCCAGTGCGTTCGTTGCGCTGGTTTTCATCCTGACCCTCGTCACGTTCATTGGCGAGGCCGTCCGGGAAGCCTTCGATCCAAAGAAGTTCACCACCTATCGTTAACAATCATGAAAAAACTCTTCAGAACACCATTTGCAACTTTACCAGCTCTTGGTCTAGCCGCTGTCCTGCTATCAGGTTGTGGAGGCAAGGACGAGTCTGAGGACCTGGTCCTCATCGACAACACGGCCGAAGTTGAAGAATACTACGCCACTTTCAAACGCGCTCCGCTTGACCTCAAGGCCAAGCTGGCAGCGGGTAACGTTACGCAGGAAGAATTCAACCGCGAAATGGAATCCGTTCCCCTGTTCTTCCAGTTCAAGACAATGGCCGATGTTCCGGAGGGTCTGTCATGGACGAACAACCAGCATCTGCCTGACATTGGTTCCCCTGAAGCGATCAAGGGTGGCACGCGGTATGGTGCACTGCAGGACTTCCCGCGTACCCTGAGACGGGTCGGCCCCGACGCCAACGGATCGTTCCGCCCGTACATCCTGGATGATGTGGCCATGCGAATGGCTCGACGACATCCAAACGTGACGGAAATCGGCGAGGAAGGACACTACTACATGCCTGAATTGGCCAAGGAATGGGCTGTCGACAAGCCTAACAAGACGGTCTACGTCCGCTTGGATCCCGATGCCCGCTGGTCGGATGGTGAATCAGTAACATCCGACGACTACCTGTTCATGTTCTTTTTCTTCCAGTCCAGTTATATCCGCGCCCCGTGGTACAATAACTGGTACACGGAAATGTATACCAACATCACAAAGTATGATGACCTGACATTTTCCATCAGCGTACCGGAAGCCAAACCGGATATGAATTCACGCGTCTTGGATCTGGTTCCCGTTCCGCAACATTTCTTCACGGAGCTTGGAGAGGATTACGTGGAACGCTACCAGTGGCGTTTTCAACCGACGACGGGCGCATACGTCATCAATGACAAGGACATCAAGAAGGGTCGCTCGATTGTTTTGACACGTCAAAAGGACTGGTGGGCCAAGGATAAGAAGTTTCTTCGCAACCGGTACAATTATGACCGCATTCACCTGACGGTTATCCGGGATATTCCAAAAATGTTTGAATCCTTCAAGCGGGGTGACCTCGACTCCACCGGGCTGACCAACCTGCCGGAGTACAATTACGAAAAGCTGCCTGACAGCGATGGCGACATCCAAAAGGGATACATCCACAAGGCCACTTTCTACAACGAAATCCCGCGTCCCTCATACGGGCTCTGGATCAATCAGGCGAAACCACTTCTGGACAACCAGAGTGTCCGGGTCGGGATTCATTTCGCCACCAACTGGCAGCGAGTGATCGACGAGTATTTCCGCGGTGACTACATTCGCATGAACACGACCGCGGATGGTTATGGTGAGTTTACCCACCCGGGAATCAAGGCACGGCCGTTCAGTGTGGACAAAGCTCTGGAGGAATTTGCCAAAGCCGGTTTCAAGGACCGTGGACCCGACGGTATTCTGGTTAATGAAGACGGTCAGCGCCTTTCCTTTACACTGAGTACGGGGTACCGGACATTTCAGGACATGCTGACAATCCTCAAGGAGGAAGCGGCCAAGGCTGGCCTCGAATTCCGGCTGGAAGTCCTGGATGGAACCGCCGGGTGGAAGAAAGCCCAGGAGAAGAAGCACGACATCACGTTCAGTGCCCTGAATGTATCACCGGAAATGTATCCTCGATACTGGGAAACATACCATGCAGACAACGCATACGATGTGCCCTGGCTGGATGATGGCGTCACGCCAAATCCTGAGCGGAAAATCAAGACACAGACCAACAATCTGCAGTCAATTGCCATTCCGGAAATGGATCAGCTGATCAATGCCTACAGGCGATCTGATGATGCTGAGGAAATGAAAAAGATGGCATTCAAGATGGAGGAAATCCTTTTTGAGGACGCCTCTTTCTGTCCCGGATTCGTTCAGCCGTTTTACCGTTCAGCCCACTGGCGCTGGATCCGCTATCCGGATGATTTCAATGTCAAATTGAGCCGCTCCTCGGGCGAGTATTTCCTTGCATGGATTAATGAAGATCTGAAAAAGGAAACCAAGGATGCGCAGAAATCCGGAGTCACCTTTAAACCGGTCATCGAAGTATATGACCAATACGCACCCACTCTAAAACTGGAGGAACCTAGCGTTGCCGGAATCGCTCCTTGAAGTCGAAAACCTCGTCACGGCGTTCGATACGGACGCAGGTCAAGTGACGGCCGTGGATGGCGTCAGCTTCACGGTGGAAAAAGGGAAAACGCTCGGCCTGGTCGGTGAATCCGGCTGTGGGAAGAGCGTGACCGCCCTTTCCATCATCCGCCTGCTACCCCAGCCTATGGGAAAGATCCTTGGTGGACGGGTGCTCTTTGGCGGGCGTGACCTGGCAAGCGTCTCAGAAGGGGAAATGCATAAAGTACGGGGTGGGCAAATCGGCATGATTTTCCAGGAGCCCCTGACCGCTTTGAATCCGGTTCACCGGATCGGACGGCAATTAAGCGAGGTGTTTCTTCTTCATCAGGATATTTCCAAAAAGGAAGCTTGGGACCGATCCATCGAGATTCTTCAAAAAGTCGGAATCCCTTCCCCGGAAATCCGGGTTTCCGAGTATCCACACCAGTTATCCGGTGGGATGCGCCAGCGCGTGGTGATCGCCATGGCCTTGGCCTGCAAGCCAAGTCTGGTCATAGCGGATGAGCCGACGACCGCCCTCGACGTCACTATCCAGGCACAGATCCTCGAACTCATGAAGGAACTTCAGGCGGAAATGGGCATGTCCATTATCATGATTACGCATGACCTTGGAGTGATTGCGGAAACATGTGATGATGTTGTTGTCATGTACGCTGGACGCGTAGCGGAAAAGGGATCCGTTCAGGATATTTTCCACCGGCCTTCCCATTTATATACGAAGGGTTTGCTGGAGTCCATTCCGCGGCTGGAAAATGAGCGTAAAACCCGCTTGCAGACGATCGATGGATACGTACCCGGCTTGCTTGAATTACCGGTCGGGGCCCGCTTTGCCCCACGTTCCCCTCATCCGAACGCCGCTGCCTATGTTGAATCCGAGGCATACCGGTCCGAAAGGCCGGGGCTGATTGAAATTGAACCGGGACATTGGGTTGAGGATCATCCCGTTGTACGAGTTGACCAACTTCCAGCAAAATCATGATTTCCGACACCGAACAAGCATCCTTCTCGAACGGGACATCCCAGCCCTTGCTGGAAATTGATGGATTGAAAAAGTACTTTCCCGTCAAAGGGGGTGTTTTCATGAAGACACGAGCCCAACTCAAGGCTGTAGATGATGTGTCCCTCAGTATTCAACCGGGCGAGACACTGGGCTTGGTGGGTGAATCGGGATGTGGCAAATCCACTTTGGGCAAATGCGTCTGCCGGCTTTACGAACCGACCGCCGGTCATATCCGGTTCAGGGGAGATACCATTTCGGATTTGAAGGGCAAGGCCCTCAAGCCCTATCGCAAGGATATCCAGATGATCTTTCAGGATCCGGCGGAATCCCTGAATTCGCGTCATTCCATTGGAAATATCCTGGAAGAGCCTCTCCTGATCCATGGAGTTAGGGAGGGACGGGAACGGCGCCGGAAAGTGGCGTCGATCCTCGATACGGTCGGGCTGCCCGCAGATGCGGTTAACCGCTTCCCTTTTGAATTCTCGGGTGGCCAGCGTCAGCGAATCGGCATTGCCCGCGCAATCTCCCTGAATCCCCAGTTGGTGGTCTGCGATGAGCCTGTTTCCGCATTGGATGTGTCCGTGCAAAGCCAGATTCTCAATTTGATGATGGATCTGCAAAAGGAGTTCAATTTGTCCTACCTTTTCATCGCCCATGATCTTGCCGTGGTTAAGCACATATCCGACCGGATCGCCATCATGTACCTTGGCAAAATCGTCGAGGTGGGTCCGGCGGAAGACGTATTCAGGAACCCACTACACGCTTACACCAAGGCCTTGATTTCGGCGATACCGGTCCCCGAGCCGGACGCGCAGCGCAAACACATCCTCCTGCAGGGTGACGTCCCCTCCCCGATCGATCCGCCTCCCGGGTGCGCGTTTGCCCGCCGTTCATGGATTCCCTGTTCTGACGAGGACTTGGAGAAGCCGGGCGAATTCAAAGAAGTTTCACCGGGACACTGGGTGGAAGTCCATCCGGCAACGGTTGAGAATTATCAGGACTACATTTAAATTCATCCGATGAAAAAGGATCCCACACTCGTCGTTTTGGCCGCTGGAATGGGAAGCCGTTACGGCGGATTAAAGCAGTTGGAGCCAATGGGGCCCAATGGGGAGACCCTGCTCGATTATTCGGTATTTGATGCCATGCAAGCGGGGTTTGAGAAAGTTGTTTTCATCATCCGCCGCGATATCGAAGCCCCCTTTCGGTCAACAATCGGAAGGCGGTATGAGAAAAAGATTGAAATCGATTATGCCTTCCAGGAACTCGACGACCTCCCCGATGGCTACAGTCATTTGCTCGATGGTCGCAAGAAACCATGGGGAACGGCGCATGCCGTCCACGCCGCCCGGAATGTTGTAACCGGTTCCTTTGCCGTGATCAACGCAGACGACTTCTACGGCGCCGACTCCTACCAGGTACTGGCAGAACATTTCAAGAGCTGCGCCAGCCATGGGAAATCCCCTCTTTGCATGGTTGGATATTCACTCGACCACACGCTCTCAAAACACGGATCGGTTAACCGGGGGCTCTGTACCTGCGAAAAGGGAAACCTGCAGTCCGTTGAGGAAATAATCGACATCGAACGTGACCGGATGGGAACAATCCTTGGCACAAACTCTTCAGGCAAGGAAATCACCCTGGAACCCGATGCCTTGGTTTCAATGAACTTCTGGGGATTTTCAGATGCCATTTTCGCCCCCTTGGAGAGGCATTTAATCCATTTCCTGAAGCACCACGGGAAGGCCTTGACTGCTGAATTCTACATTCCCAGTTTTGTCGACGACATGATTGCCCATGAGAATGCCACGTGCTCGATGCTTCGCACTGAGGCTAGTTGGTTCGGGGTCACCTATCCCGGAGACAAGCCATTCGTGCAAAGTCACCTTCAGGAGCTCATTCAGGCAGGAGCATACCCGTCGCCCCTGCTAGGTTGACCCATGCCCCAGTCGAGGAAATCAATATTTCTGATGGGAGCCCGCGGCCGTTGCCCGCGTTGTGCGGCCAAAAACCTGTTTCAATCCCCTTATCGACTGTATCCAAAATGCCCCTCTTGCGGACTTCCCATTGAAAAGGAAGACGGTTGGGGTTTGGGGGCCATTCCCCTTAACTACGGGATCACGGGCGTTTTCTGGGTTTTGCCGGTGGGCATCCTTTTCATGACCGGTTTCTTCACTTTAAAAGCGGCTCTGGCCACGGCCGGAATCGGCTGCCTGGTTTTGCCGTTTTTGACATACCGGCTCTCAAAGCGTCTCTGGCTAGGAATATACTTTGCCGTTTTGCCCCATGAACTGGATGAGGGTTCCGGATAATAAAAAGGGCGCCAGCTTTCACAGGCACCCTAAAAAGTCTTCGGCTTATTGCCCAAGAGAATGATTAACGGTAACGATTGCGACCACCGCCGAATCCGCCACGACCACCACGGTCACGGTTTCCTCCGCCACGGTTGAATCCGCCGCCTCCGCCTCCGCCGCCGAACCCACCACTGCGTGGCTTGCGTTCCTCAGCTTCACGGACTCGCAGGGGACGACCCTGCAATTCTGATTCATTCAAGGCATCAATTGCCGCTTGTCCTTCGTCGTTGTTTGGCATCTTGACGAAGCCAAAACCGCGTGAGCGACCGGTGTCCCGGTCAATGATTACTCGGGCCGACTCAACTTCACCGAATTCGCCGAATGCTGATTGAAGATCATCATCTTGAACTTCATAGGCCAGATTTCCTACATAGATATCCATTTATTCTTTTAGCTAACTGCGCACAATTTTGAAAGTTCTCGAAGGATAGTGCGCATACCATCAGGAACGATTAACTTTGCCCCATCCGCGGTAAAGGCCTGAATCAGGCTCCACCTCTTATTGAACAAGATGGCACATTGGATCATGCGACGGGATAAGCAATCTTTTAATTACCGGTATTAACCGATCATTGAAAGTTGTGACC
>Ga0066377_10000064_pt1 | contig 23401 bp, 19 predicted proteins | sample Knorr_S23_td_Sur_FD_70946 | JGI IMG/M metagenome (GOLD analysis project Ga0066377, IMG submission 70946) | Marine microbial communities from Southern Atlantic Ocean transect - Knorr_S23_td_SurfaceB_ad_5m_LV_B | ecosystem: Environmental > Aquatic > Marine > Oceanic | place: Southern Atlantic...
TAGCGGGCTAAAGCGTGGCCCAGCCTTTCATGGGCGGTTCCTTCGGGAGCCGCCCTTTTTATTTATTTGGCGGCCGCTCGTTGCATCCGGTCGGCAACGGCGTGTGCCAGACCGCTGGAGGCGGGATTTGGCTTCTGGCAGGCGATGGTTTCGTATCCCATGGCATCCAGTTGCCTGAGCAGGGCGAAAAGGGATTTGGCGATCGTTTCCATGTTCCCATTTTCGGACAGCCAGTAGGCATGCTTGTCGTCAATCGAGGACGGGCGTTGCAGGTAAACGACGGCTTGGTTGTCTGAGGGAGATGGATTTTCATCCTCACCGAAAAGACTGAGCCTGGCTTTCGGACTGTAGTGCTTGCTGAAGGTCCCCGGTGCCGTTGCCGCTTGATCCAAATTGAGTTGCTTGTTCCGGACTTGGACCGGTCGGCCAAGGATTTCGCCCACCTGCTCAGCTGAAATAGCTCCCGGACGCAAAATCTCGGGAAAATCCGGACGGCTTAGATCAAGGATGGTTGATTCCAGACCGATTTCACACGCTCCTCCATCGATGATAAATGGAACGGATTCCCCGAAAGAGTCGGTCACATGCTGCGCGGTTGAGGGGGAGACGTAGCCAAAGGGATTTGCGCTCGGCGCAGCCAGCGGCTGCCCAACGAGTTCCAGCAGGGCATGGGCAACCGGATGGCGGGGCATCCTGACGGCCACCGTTGGCTTTCCAGCGGTGACAAGGTTTGGAACGATGGGCTTCTTTGGCAAAATGATGGTCAGGGGGCCGGGCCAAAAGGCTTCTGTCAGTCGGGAGAAGCCCGCAGGTATATCAGCTAGCTGCTCTACCATGGCTGGGTTGGCCACATGCAGGATGAGGGGATCCATCAAGGGGCGCCCCTTGACTTCGAAAATGGATCGGCTAGCCGTTTCGTCCAGGGCCAGGCCGGCTAACCCGTATACCGTTTCGGTTGGAATGGCGACAAGGCATCCCGCCTTCAAGGCCTCCGCAAAGAAGGCCATGTTATCCCCCGTTGGGGGATAGACAAAAGAAGAGGCTCCCTTCTGCGGGGGAGCCTTCTTGTAAAATTCTGCACTGTGCGTAACCACGAGACCCGTTGGTTGGGTTTCGCAGGCTGCCTTACTTCATGAGAAGAAGATTTCTGGCCTGCTTGATGATCTTGGTGATGTGGCGTTGCTGTAAAGCGGTAAACCCGGTGATGCGACGCGGAAGGATCTTTCCGGTGTCAGTGACATAGCGGGAAAGGATCTCAACGTCGGTGCATGTGAGCTCAAGTGGGTTCTTTTGGCGTTGTTCCTCAGTTGTCATAAGCGGGACAAGCAAGGGACATAAAATCTCCATGGCAAGAAAAAAAGCACGACTTTTTGCTCTCCATGAAGGGGATGGGAGGCTGGGGGATTCGGTCTTGAGTTTGTAAACGCCTTTTGCCAACGTGCCCAGAATAGAAGCCGATGAAATTTAGTTCTCTCCCCATATCGACCCGCTGGGCAGCATTCGCCGCCGTCGCCTTGTCACTGTTCCTTATCTGGGACCAGCACTTCTGGTGGAAACTTCGGGATGAGTACGCATTCGGCTTTATTGTCCCATTGTTTGTCGCCTATGTCCTGTATGAGCGCTGGCCGGTGCTGGCCAAGGGTCTCATCGGGGATCGCGAGGCTTCCCCCGTGACTTCCCCGGCTGAATCCGGGCTTACCCGCGTCATCTCCATGGGGTTGCAGGTTATTGCCGTCCTGATGGTAGTCGGTGGAATCCTGTCCTTTTTATTGGGAGTCCTTTACCGGGCCATGGAGGGCCAGAACCTCATTGCTTCCAATTCACTGGCCTTCGGATATGCGAACATCCTCCTGGGAGGGGCTTACCTTTACGCTGACAAGCGGGCCAACGGGGAAGGGATTCCGCTCGGGGAACGCTGGCATCTGGCCATGCTGTTCCTTTTTCCCGCCCTGATCTGGATGCTCTCCGTTCCTATGTTCAATGCCATTCACAAGATGATCAGCACGTTCTTGATGAACAAGGTGGCAATTGTGGTGTACTACGCATTTGACGTCCTGGGATATGCGGTCGTGCGGGAGGGAAGTGTGTTGAAGCTCCCCCTCGGAGATGTGGGCGTGGAGGACGCCTGCTCGGGCATCCGGTCACTCACAGCATGCCTGTTCGCTGGTTCCTTTCTTGGGGCGGTCTATTTTCAACAATTATGGAAAAAGATCTTTCTTGTCGGGACGGCCATGTTGTTTGCCTTCATCAACAATATTTTCCGCAGTTTGTTCCTGACCGCTTGGGCATACGCACACGGGCCCGGTGGCCTTGAGGATCACGTCGTTCTCCTGGGCATGGACATGGGCAACGTGCATGACTTTACGGGCTGGGTGGTGCTTGGGTTGACCGTTGTCTGTTTGCTTATCCTCGTTAAGCTGTTTAGTATCCAACTCGAATATGAAATTCCAGAAGAAGAAAGCCAATGAAAGCATTGTTACTGACAAATGAGTATCCGCCCTACACCTACGGGGGTGCTGGAGTCCACGTGGAGTACTTGAGCCGGGAATTGAGCCGGATCTTGCCCGTGGAAGTACGGTCTTTCGGGGATCAGGACGTGACGGATCCCCAGTTGTCAGTGCATGGGACCGAAGTGGATTCTTCCGGATACACCTGTCCGGACGCCTTGAAGAGCGTCTTCGGGGCATCCCAGCGCGGGCTGAATTTCAACACGCGTGATATCGATGCGGATGTTGTTCATTGCCACACCTGGTACACGTATCTGGGAGGTATCATGGCCAAGCTCAACTATGGGATTCCCCTTGTGGTGACGGTTCATTCCCTTGAGCCTTTGCGGCCATGGAAACGTGAGCAACTTGGTGGCGGCTATGATTTCAGCTGCTGGGTGGAAAAGACTGCCATCGAAATGGCGGATGCGGTGATCGCGGTTTCCGAAGGCACGCGCAATGACGTCCTGAAGCTTTTCAATGTGGATCCTGAGAAGGTCCACATCATTTACAACGGCATCGACCCGGTGGAGTACAAGAAGGTGGACGCAACGCCGGCCCTGACGCGGTTCGGCATCGATCCTGAGAAACCGTACGTTTTGTTCGTTGGGAGGATCACGCGCCAGAAGGGGATTGTCTATCTGGCCAACGCCATACGCCACATGGATCCCGGATTCCAGGTCGTCTTGTGCGCGGGAGCGCCCGACACCCCGCAGATTGCCGCCGAAATGAAGGAGGCGGTGGAGGCAGCCAGCCAATCCAGGGACGGTATTTTCTGGATTGACGAGATGGTCGACAAAAAAACGGTCATCCAGCTCTATTCCGGAGCGGATGTCTTTTGCTGTCCTTCCATTTATGAGCCCTTTGGAATCATCAACCTCGAGGCAATGGCATGTGAGACACCCGTGGTCGGTTCCAGTGTGGGTGGGATTCCCGAGGTGGTCGTACATGACCAGACTGGCTATCTGGTTCCGGTTGCCCAGTTGCATGAATCGCCGTTTACCCCGCTTCATCCGGAGGCATTTTCCAAGGATCTGGCTCATCAGGTTAACCGCTTGATGGCCAAGCCTGAAACCCGCAAGGCGTTTGGATTGGCCGGGCGGGCTCGGGCAGTCGACACTTTCAGTTGGGAAGCCATAGCCAAGCAGACTGCCGATCTCTATGCTTCCCTTGTTAAATGAATTAATTGCGCCATTGCATACGCATGAAATCACTTGAACGCTTCAAAGGACCTGCACGGGTTGTCGTGGACCATGTTCACCCCGCCGTGGGTGGAGGAGAATTTCCGGTAAAACGCCCGCTTGGGGAAGCTTTTCACGTAACAGCCCACGTGATCGCTGATGGTCATGACCATTTGGATGTGGTCTTGGCAACCCGGCTCACTGGAAAGAAACGCTGGACGGAAGTTGCCATGCGCGATCTCGGGAATGACGAGTTCGCCGGGTCGGTTCTGCCCGTTGAAATTGGCCTCTATGAATACAAGGTCACGGCCTGGTCTGATCCGTTTCGCAACTGGCATGTTGGATTCGTCAAGAAGTCCGACAGCGGAGATTCGAAAATTGCCGTTGAGATCGACATAGGAGCCAATCTGGTCAAACAGGCCGCATCCCGGGCGAAGGGAGCTGACGCAAAACAGCTGAAGGAGTGGACCCAATTTCTTGGTGACCACTCCAGGGACCTTCTGCAGAAAGTGGCACTCGCCCGAAGTCCTGAATTATATGACCTTGTCCGGAGTTACCCTGACCGCTCACGTGAAACCTCCAGTGAGGCTCTGCAACTGCTTGTTGAAAGGGAAGAGGCCTACTTCAGCACATGGTATGAGTATTTTCCTCGTTCCTGTGCCAATGATGTATCCCGCCACGGCACCTTTGCAGATGCGGCAACCCGCTTTGCCGAGATTAGCCGGATGGGATTCAACGTTGTCTACTTCCCCCCGATTCATCCGATTGGAAGGACCTTCCGGAAGGGCCGCAACAACGCCCTGGTGGCGGACGACTCTGACGTGGGCAGCCCGTGGGCTATCGGTGCGAAAGAGGGCGGACACAAGAGTATCCATCCGGAGTTGGGGACCATGGAGGATTTCAAGAAGCTCATTCTTGAAGCAGAAATGCACGGACTCGAAGTTGCCCTCGACATCGCCTTTCAGTGTGCGCCCGACCACCCTTATGTGAAGGAGCATCCATCCTGGTTCAAGTGGCGGCCGGACGGAACGGTCCAGTATGCCGAGAATCCCCCCAAGAAATACCAGGACATTCTCCCCTTTGATTTTGAAACGGATGACTGGAAGGCCCTATGGAAGGAGCTCAAAAGTGTGTTTGATTTCTGGATTGAAGCCGGTGTTAAGATTTTCCGGGTGGACAATCCGCACACCAAGCCGATGGAGTTCTGGCGTTGGTGTATCATGGAGATCAAGCGCGCTCACCCCGAAGTGCTTTTCCTGGCGGAGGCATTTACCCGTCCAAAGCGCAAATACCGTCTGGCCAAGGCCGGGTTTACCCAAGGGTACACTTACTTTACTTGGAGAAACCATCCGGAGGCGTTTCGGGAATATCTGGAGGAATTGACCCAGACCGATGTGAAGGAGTTTTTCCTGCCGAATTTCTGGCCAAACACTCCGGATATCCTTCATGAGGATCTGCAGGCCGCCAACCGCGCCACCTATATGGGGCGCTACATTCTTGCCGCGACCCTCAGTTCCAATCTCGGCATCTATGGGCCCGCGTTTGAACTCATGGACCATGAGCCGTTTCCTGGGAAGGAAGAATACGACAACAATGAGAAGTACGAGCTGAAAAACTGGGATTGGGACAAGCCGGGCAACCTGAAAAACGAGATTGCGCGGGTGAATCACATCCGGATCAAGCACCCTGCGTTTCAGCGGACCAGCAATGTGCAGTTTGTCGATGTCGATAATCCGCAACTGTTGGCCTACATCAAGCAAACCCCTGATCGTACGGATCGTTTCCTCATCGTGGTCAATTTCGACTGGCACCACGCACAGTCTGGACACGTTTCCCTCCCGCTGGGAGAATTGGGAATTGGTCCCGACAAGGCCTTTGCGGTCAGAGACTTGTACGATAGCTCGACCCCAGTTTACGAGTGGAGGGGAGCGAGGAATTTTGTCCAGTTGGATCCGAGAAGATCACCGGCACACATTTTCCAGATTACGGTCTGATTCAGGTTTCGTAATCCACCACCGCCCGGTCCGATGTCGTTGCCTGGACGAAACTGACGACTTTCTGATGGTCAGGATGAACCCGGTAGGTTTCCAGATCTTCCTTTGTCCGGAATTTGGTCAACAGCCCGACTTCGTAGGACGCCGGGCTCTTGCTGAAGTCCAGTCCGGCTTCCAGTTCCACAATCTCCGGGATTTTCCCTGGCAGCTTTTTCAGTTGATCGACGAGTTTCCTGGCGTTGTCTGCACCGCTTGCGCCTTCCGCTTCGGGCAGCATGTTGAAAAATACGAGGTGTGTAATCATGGTTCTCAATTGAGCATCAATCGATAACCTCACGCTCAATCAAGTCGATCAAGTTTTCCGTATCCGCGGCAAATGTCCTTATGCCCTCCGCCAGTTTGTCGGTGGCCATGGGGTCGGCGTTCATGTGCCAGCGGAAGGTTTTCTCATCGACTGTCATGCGTTGGATCGGCTCCGCCTTGGCCCGATGCACGGATAGTTGCTGCTCCAGAGGTTCGCTTGAGTTTTGCAATTCATTGAGCAAAGCCGGGCTGATTGTAAGCAGGTCGCACCCGGCCAGGGCCCTTATTTCCCCGATGTTGCGGAAGCTTGCTCCCATGACTTCCGTTTTCAGGTCATAATGTTTCAAATAGTGATAAATCTGAGTGACGGATTGTACTCCGGGATCCTCGCTGGATGAGTACTCCCCGCCAGTGTGGGCTGTGTACCAGTCAAGTATCCGTCCGACAAACGGACTGATAAGCGTAGAACCATTCTCGGCAGCCTGTATAGCTTGAATCAATGAAAACAGGAGGGTCAGATTGCAATGTATGTCCTCCTGCTCAAGGATGGCGGCCGCCTGCAACCCTTCCCAAGTCGAGGCGATCTTGATCAGGACCCGTTCACGATCTATTCCCTCCCTGTCATAGAGATTGATGATGTGCCGGGCCTTGTCCACCGTACCTTCGACATCAAAAGACAACCGAGCATCCACTTCAGTCGAGACCCGTCCCGGAATGATATTCAGGATCTCCTTGCCGAACAGGACCAGTAAATGGTCCAGCACGCTATCCATAAGCGGTTTGCCATGAATGCCTTCGCCTTCCGCCATCTTGGCCGCCTGTTCCATCAAATGGGTGTAGGCTTCCATCTGTACCGCCTTGTAGATTAAAGTCGGATTGGTTGTGGCATCCTGCGGGGCGTAGGCCTTGATGGATCCAAAATCACCCGTGTCAGCCACGACCGTGGTGTACTGCTTCAGTTGCGTCAACTGATCGGTGATCTCCTCTGTTACGGGGCTTGCTTGGCTCATGCCCTTAATCTGAGCGAATTCCAGAGGGAAGACAACCCCGATCTACGCGGGAGAGGGCAATATATGGCTTTCTCCGTGTAAATTTATGATAAATTTCTTAAGCGAGTGTTGTACAGTATTGGCGGCATGGCGGTATGGACTTCATTATTGACAATCTTGTGGGATTCTATGTGCTCCCCTATTGGTTATATACATATAGCCACAACTACAAACGAGATATGAAAATGAAGAAAACAACTGCTATTGTAGCAGCCATCTTGGCTGGTGCATCCGTTGCTAGCGCGCAGGAACTGTCCGTCAGTGCTGCCGTTTCTTACGAATCCGACTACATCTTCCGTGGTGTCCGTCTTGCTGACGAGTTTGTTGCTCCGTCCGTGGACATCAGCTACGGTGATTTCTACGCCGGTGTCTGGGCTGCCCTTCCTTGGGACTCAGAAGACGAAACCGAAGTAGATTTCTATGCCGGTTACGGATTTGGTGTTAGTGAAACCGTCAGTGCTGACGTTGGTGTCACATACTACACCTACCCGGATTCAGAGAACACGGTTGAAATCTATGGTGGCCTCAGCTTCGAAGCTCCTTTGAGCCCGGCTGTCTACGCTTTCTATGATTTCGATCTGGAAGTACTGACACTGGAGGTTTCCGGCGGGCACAGTGTCGAAGTTAGCGAAACAACCGCTGTAGACGTCTCCGCTTACCTCGGCTATGTTGATGCCGAAGGCGGATTTGACTACTTCTACTACGGTGCTGGTGTTGCTTATGTCGTCACCCTCGCAGAAAACGCATCCTGGAATGTCGGTGTAAACTGGTACGGAGCGGACAATGCTATGGAAGCTGACGGAAGCAAGAGCAAGTTCACGCTCTCCACAAGCTTCAGCGCTGGCTTCTAATCGAGTCTAATTCTGAAAATTACAACGCGCGCCTGTTCATCAGGCGCGCGTTTTTTATGTCTCTCCACAATTTCTACTAAATTGAGTTGACAGGGGGGGGGTGAAATCTACCGTCCTTCCTTTTTTCTGACGATGAAAAGCTATCTGGCAAAACAAGGAGAAATCGAACCCAAGTGGTATGTGATCGACGCCGAAGGGCAGGTCCTGGGACGCTTGGCGGTTCAGATTGCGAATATTTTACGAGGCCGGCATCGTCCGACCTACACCCCGCACATTGATACGGGCGACTGCGTTGTGGTTGTAAACGCCGAAAAGGTTGTTGTTACAGGCCGCAAGGAAGACCAGAAGAAATACATGTTCTACAGTGGTTATTTCGGAAATGAGAAGTACGTGGGACTCAAGGACTTCCGTGAAAAGCGCCCGGAATTCATCATTGAACATGCTGTGAAGGGAATGTTGCCACGGAACCGCCTTGGACGGGCTCAGTTGAAGAAGCTCAAGATCTATGGAGGGACTGAGCATCCGCATGAGGCCCAGAATCCGGTGCCTTACACCGCCTAACCCAATAAATTTGATCTGATATGACGGATACATCCACAGTAATTACGGCAACCGGACGGCGCAAGCGTGCCTCCGCACGAGTACGCCTGATTCCGAACGGGACCGGATCCTTCACCGTGAACGGTAAGGAAATGGAGACCTACTGCTATTCTGAGTCGCTGGCCCGGGAGACTGAAGCTCCTCTGGTCACGGTTGATTTGAAGGGCAAGTTTGATGTGATCGCCAAGGTCCAGGGCGGAGGCCCGAACGGCCAGGCAACTGCGATTGCGCATGGTCTGGCGCGTGCCTTGGAGAAGCACGACAGCGAGTTGCGGATTCCATTGAAGAAGGCAGGCCACTTGAAGCGTGACCCTCGTCGACGTGAACGGAAGAAGGCTGGACAACCCGGAGCCCGCAAGCGCTTCCAGTTCAGCAAGCGTTAAGGCGTACTCGAGGAACCGAATCCTTTCCAAAGGGTCCTTTCTTCCCTCGGCAGTCGCCTGCCGTGGAGAGAAAGGGCCCTTTTCTTTTTCACCTAATCCGTTAATTTTATTACATCTAGATCATGCAAACAGTAGGAATTGTAGGAGCGTCAGGTTATTCAGGGGAGGTGTTGCTGGAGATTCTTTCCCAGCATCCGAAAGTGGGTGACCTGGTTGTCGCATCCCGGTCCCATGCGGGACAGCGGGTGGACTCCGTCCTGCCCCGGTTGGGCGGCCTCGTTGGCGACTTGTGTTTTGTGCAAGCGGATCCGGAGGGATTGTCTGAAATGCCTGTTGAGGTCTGGTTTCTGGCCTTACCGCACGGGGTAGCGTCGACCTATGCCTTGAAACTGGTGGAGTCCGGCCGGATTGTGATCGATCTTAGTGCGGATTTCCGGCTCAACTCTCCCGACTTGTATGAGCAATATTACGGGGGCGCTCATCCGGCCCCTGAATGGCTGCCCCGGGTCCCGTATGTTTTGCCGGAGCTGGCTGCCCCGGGTTGGGAAGAGGCCTCACTAATCGCCTGTCCCGGATGCTATCCCACGAGTGTTCTCATGCCCTTGATTCCGCTTTTGCGTGATGGGCTGGTCAGTGCCGGGAAGGGGATTGTCATCAACTCCATGAGTGGTGTCTCCGGAGCCGGAAAAAAGGAGAATCTGTTTTACAGTTATTGTGAGCGGAGCGAAAGCGCCCTTGCATATGGGCTGGGGACACACCGCCACCTGTCAGAGATTGAGGAGCAGTTGCAGGCTGCCTCCGGCACTCCGGTTACGGTTCAATTTACGCCCCATCTGGTTCCCATGATGCGGGGAATCGCGACGACCATCACGATACCGGGGATGGTTGACATTGAAAAGGTTTACGCGGTTTGGGAGCGGGTATTCAAGGGTGAAAAGGGAATCGGTATCCTCCCGACCGGCAAAACACCGGACACACGTAATGTCACTGGTCGAAACCGGGTGGATTTCTCCGCCTACATGGATGATCGCACGGGCAATCTGATTATCACCAGTGCGGAAGACAATTTGATGAAGGGGGCCAGTGGCCAGGCGGTTCAGATAATGAATTTGAGACTCGGCTGGGAAGGTTTCACCGGATTAACCTAAACCCCCGGATGGAAGGAAATTATGAGTGAATTACTAATTCGTGATTCGAGCGCAGGCTGTGTCGACATAACCGGATTCAGTGCGGCTGGTGTCCATTGCGACGTGCGGGGCAAGGGCGATGGCCGGCTCGATCTGGCGATTGTTGTGTCCGAGTGTCCCTGTACGGTGGCAGGTGTGTTCACCATGAACCGAATGGCGGCAGCACCGGTTCAGCTCGGACGGAAAATGCTGGTCGACGGGGATTACTTCAAGGGTTTCGTCGCCAATAGTGGCAACGCCAACGCATGCACGGGAGAGCAGGGCATGAAGGATGCCCTGGCCATGCGGGAGCGGGTGGCTGCCAAGATTGGTTGTGCCCCAGAGGAGATTTTTGTCTGCTCAACCGGGCGAATCGGTCAACACTTGCCCATGGGAAAAATCCTTTCAGGGATAGATTCTGCGGTTGAATCCCTTTCGGGCAAGGGGGAAGCCGGTCATGGTGCTGCCGATGCGATTCTCACCTCCGACACCTGCCGGAAGGTGTGCACAGTCGAATTTCAAACTGATTCTGGTAAAGGCATGCTTGCGGGCATGGCCAAGGGTGCCGGGATGATTGAGCCCAATATGGCCACCATGCTTGGATTCATCAGTACCGATATCGCTCTTGGGAAGGAAGATGCCCAACAACTGTTGAAGGAGTGCGTGGACGGGACTTTCAATGCCGTCACGGTGGACGGTGACGAGAGCACCAATGATACCGTCTTGTTGTTTGCCAATGGATCGAGCGGCATATTTCTCGAGCCTGGCCAGCCGGATTGGGAATCCTTCAAGGCTGCCTTGAAGGCTGTTTGCATGGATTTGGCGCAGAAGATTGTCGGCGACGGCGAGAAGATCACCAAGGTTGTTGAAGTCTGTATCGAAGGAGCCGCTACAGCTGAAGACGCGCAGTTGGCGGCCAGGGCAATCGCGAATTCACTATTGGTAAAGTCTTCCTGGTATGGGAACGATCCCAACTGGGGCCGGTTGATGGATGCGCTCGGATACTCGGGTGCCGCTCTTTCCGAACAGAGTGTCCAGTTGTGGTACCTGGCAAGCGACTCCACTGAGCGAGTGCCTGTTTTCTCACATGGAACGGTCCATCATGAGAACATCGGCCAATGGAAAACGATCGTTTCCGGTTCCCGGTTCACGATTGCAATTGACTTGGGACAAGGCAACCAGGGGACCCGGGTCTGGTCGACCGACCTGACTGAGGGATATGTGGACTTCAACAAATCCGAGTAAGATGCCAGTTAACATAGATATTGAGACGAAAACGGAAGTGTTGATGGAGGCACTGCCGTATATCCAGCAATTCAAGGGCAGCATTTTTGTGGTGAAGTTTGGCGGCTCCTTCATGGACACCGAGCAGGCCAGGATCGGCGTGGCCACCGATCTCGTCTTTCTGGCCACCGTGGGGATCCACGTCATTGTCGTCCACGGGGGAGGTCCGGCCATCAACCGAGCCATGGCAGAGGCCAAAATCGACCCCGTCTGGAAAAACGGATTGCGCTATACGGACAAGGACACGGTTGAGATCGTTGAGCGCACGCTGAACAATGAGATCAATCTCAACATTTGTGAAAACATCCAGATCCAGAAAGGAAAGCCGATTGGCGTAAAGGGGCAGGATACGTTCCGTTGTGAGAAGCTCGACAAGGACTCTGACGGCAATCCAGTTGACCTTGGGTATGTTGGATCAATCACGCACGTCGAGACAGCCCAATTGAAGAAATACTTGGAACAAGATTACACGCCCATTGTCTCCCCGGTTGGAAAGGATGCGGAGAATCAGCATTACAACATCAATGCGGATACGGCAGCGGCTCATCTGGCTGCCGCCATTGGTGCGCGGAGGTTGGTTTACCTGTGTGACGTGCCGGGATTGCTGAAGGATCCGAAGGACCCTGGATCGCTCATATCCAGCGTCTCTGAGTCGGATGTTCCCCTGTTGCGGGCCGAGGGGATCATTGGCAGCGGCATGCTTCCGAAAGTGGAGAGTGCGGTGAATGCTCTGGGCAGGGGTGTGCACCGGGTTCACTTAATCGATGGACGCCTTCCCCACAGTATCCTGCTGGAAATCTTCACGGACAAGGGTGTGGGTACCGAGATCGTCCATAATCCTGCCTGAATAGAATTATGTCATCAGTAACATCCAGTAAAGTAACATCAGCCAAGGTTTCCGCCTTGTACGATGCCTATGTACTCAAGAACTACGGGCCCGCACCCATGGCGCTTGTTCGTGGTAAAGGCAGTTATGTCTGGGACGCGGAGAATCGACGTTACTTGGATTTCGTCAGTGGCATTGCGGTGAACACAGTGGGGCACTCGCATCCCGAATGGGTGGCGCGCTTGCAGGCGCAGGTTGGAAAGCTTGGGCACGTGAGCAATCTCTATCATGTGCCCCAACAAGCCGAGCTGGCTCACCGTTTATGTGAGAAAGCGGGGGACGGTAAGGTTTTCTTTTGCAACAGTGGTGCTGAGGCGAATGAGTTTTTGATCAAGCTGGCGAGATTGTGGGGCCGCGAGAAATCTGGTGGTGAAGAAGGCAAATGCTTCAAGGTGATCACGGCGGAGAACGCTTTTCACGGACGGACGTTTGGTGGAATGGGGGCCACTCCGCAGGCAAAGATCCAGAACGGATTCGGTCCCATGCTGGAAGGTTTCCTGCATGCCGAATTCAACAATGTGGAAAGCTTCCGGGACAAGGTGGATGATTCCGTTTGCGCCATTCTACTTGAGACCATCCAGGGAGAAGGCGGTATCCATCCAGCCACTACGGAATTTCTCAAGGGCATCCGGGCATTGTGCGATGAACACGAGCTTCTCTTGCTGATAGACGAGGTGCAGTGTGGTATTGGCAGGACCGGCAAGTTTTTTGCCTGTGAACATGCGGGTGTCCAGGCTGATGCCATCGGCATGGCCAAGGGCCTTGGTGGCGGATTTCCGATAGGAGCCGGCTGGGTAAGTGAGGCGTACGCGCACTTGTTCACCCCGGGATCCCACGGAACCACATACGGGGGAAACCCCATGGCCTGCACGGCCGCACTGGCCGTCCTCGACATAATGGATTCCGAGAATCTTCTGGAATCCATAAACGTGAACGGCAAGTGGTGGCATGAGGCCCTGGCCAGCTTGGTCAAGAAACATCCGGATCATTTGACGGGCGTTCGCGGAATTGGATATCACGTGGCACTGGCTGTTAAGGGGGATCCGCTTCCCTGGGTCGGTCGACTTCGGGAAAATGGACTCCTGACTGTACGAGGTGGGACGGATGGCATCCGGCTGATGCCGCCATTGAATATCACCCGGCAGGACCTGGAAACCTCCGTTGAGATTCTCGACTTTGTATTTGGAACGACGATTTAGACATGAAGAAAATACCGCATTTTTTAAAAGTAACCGATTTCACCCGGGAACAGTTGGGTGAAGCGCTGGAACTGGCTGCTGAATTGAAGGCCAACCGGGGCAACAGTGATTTCAAACCATTGGCAGGGCAAACATGGGCCATGCTTTTTCACAAGTCCTCCACCCGGACCCGCGTTTCCTTCGAAGTCGGCATCAACGAACTTGGTGGGCACACCATGATTCTGGATCAGCAACGGATGCAGACTGGCCGTGGCGAGACGGTTTCAGACACCGCCAAAGTCCTTTCCCGCTATATTCACGGAATCATCATCCGGACTTTTGAACACGAATTCGTCGAGGAATTCGCCCGGGAAGGAAGCATTCCGGTGGTCAACGCCCTGACGGATGCGCTCCACCCCTGTCAGATCGTTTCAGACCTGCTGTCCATCTCTGAGAGGATAGGTCAGCGGGGCTCGCTCCTTGACTCCCTCAAGGGCAGGAAGTTGGCCTTTTTCGGGGATTGCGCATCCAACATGGCCCACTCATGGATTTTGGCCGGCGCCATGACAGGAATGGAAATTTCCCTGAGTGGTCCAGCTGGCTACGCACCGGAGCCGTGTATCGACAAGTGGCTTGAAGAAGCCAGCCTGCCAAAGACATATGTCTTCACGGAGGATGCGACTGAAGCGGCCCGGAATGCGGATGTCCTGTACACGGATGTCTGGGTGAGCATGGGAGATGAGCAGGAGCGGGAACGCCGCCTGGCCGAGATGGCTCCATATCAGGTGAATGAGGACCTGCTAGCCCTCGCACACCCGGAGGCGGTCTTCATGCATTGCCTGCCTGCCCATGAAGGAGAGGAAGTCTCCACCGGGGTTTACAAGAGCAAACAGAGTATTGTTTTCGATCAGGCGGAAAACCGCTTGCATGCTCAAAAGGCAATCCTTTCTTTCCTAACAGACTAATTTTTAAGAGGACACATTATGAAAATTGTTTTGGCATATTCTGGAGGGCTCGACACGTCGGTCCTGGTGAGCTGGTTGAAAAACCACTATAATGCGGAAATCATCACCTTTGCCGCCGATGTCGGGCAGGAGGAAGAGCTGGATGGTTTGGCGGAGAAGGCCAAGGCCACCGGCGCCAGCGCCCACTACACGGTGGATCTGGTGGAGGAGTTCGCCAATGATTTCATTTATCCGATGATGCGGGGCAATGCTCTCTATGAGAATCAGTATTACCTTGGCACTTCGATTGCCCGTCCCCTGATTGCCAAGGCTCACATCGCGATTGCCCGCAAGGAAGGCGCTACCGCCGTTGCCCACGGGGCCACAGGTAAGGGAAATGACCAAGTTCGCTTTGAGCTGACCTATGCCGCCTTGGCACCGGACCTGCAGATCATTTCCCCATGGCGGATGCCGGAGTTTCGTCAGACGTTCCCGGGTCGCACCGAAATGATCGAGTACTGTCGGGAGCACAACATCGACGTCGAAGCTTCCGCCAAGAAGCCCTATTCGATGGACCGGAACCTCCTCCACATTTCCTACGAAGCCGGCATCCTTGAGGATCCCTGGTTCGATCCGACCACGGATGACAACAAGGACATGTACAAGCTGACAGTCGACCCAGCTGATGCGCCGGACACGGCCGAGTATGTTGAACTCGACTTTGAGGCCGGGGACTGCGTTGCCATCAACGGGCGCAAGCTGAGCGCTGGTGGTATCATGAAGGAACTCAACGCGCTGGCTGGCAAGAATGGCATTGGCCGGGTGGACATTGTAGAGAACCGGTTTGTCGGTATGAAGAGCCGGGGTGTTTACGAGACTCCGGGTGGCACTATTCTGCTGCATGCCCGCAAGCAGATGGAAACCCTCACTTTGGACCGTGACCTCGAGCACTTGAGGGACAGCCTGATTCCCAAGTACGGGGAGCTGATCTACAACGGATTCTGGTACGCTCCTGAGCGGGAGGCCCTGCAGGCATTCTTTGACAAGAGCCAGGAAAAAGTGACCGGGACGGTTCGCCTGAAGCTTTTCAAGGGCAATATCACCACCGTTGGACGGAAGTCTCCCTACTCATTGTACGATGAGAACATCGCCTCCATGGAAGGCGTCATGAGCGACTATAATCCTGACGACGCTTCCGGCTTTATCCGCTTGCAGGGACTTCGCCTGCGTGCCCGGGCAAAGGCGCAAGGCGCCCCGGAGTGTGGGCCGGATCCGGTTCTCGAGCGCGAGTAGGATTTGTTCTTCAGTTTAAACCAAAAAGATCCCATCCGGCAACGGATGGGATCTTTTGTTAATAACCGGATGTCAGTGAGGGCGCCTTACTGGCACGCCTCACACTCTTCACCCCGCATCATGGCTTCAATCGAACAGGCTTGTTTTTCAGCCTCGGTAAAGGTCTTGCGCTCGTTGGCCTCCTGCTTGATGGAGACCGTGGCCTTCTCAATGTTGGAGGCACCAAGGGTGCGCAGGTAATAGGTGGTTTTCAAGCCCATGTGCCATGCACCACGGTACATGTGGGAGAGGGCCTTCAGGTCAGGTTCTGCCAGCCAGAGATTGACCGACTGGGCTTGGTCGATCCACTTTTGCCTGCGGGAAGCGGCCTTGAGGATCCATGTGTAGTCAATGTCGAAGGCTGTCAGATACTTCTGGCGAATATCCTCCGGGATATCCTCAATCTTGGTCAGGTCACCATCGAAATACTTCAGCTGATCCCGGATGTCGTCATTCCACAAGTTGCGTTGCTTCAGTTCCCTGACAAGCGGTGCATTCAAGACGATGAATTCCCCGGAGAGGTTGGATTTGACAAAGATATTCTTGTAAGTCGGCTCAATACATGGGGTGGAGCCCATGATATTGGAGATAGTCGCCGTCGGGGCAATGGCCAACACGTTGGAATTGCGCATTCCCTGTTTGGCAATCTTGTCCCGGACCGGTTGCCAGTCCATCTGACCCCCACGAGGAACATCCAGATCAACACCCCGTTCGGATTCGAGCAGGTCGATAGAATCCTGCGGGAGAATACCGCGATCCCACTTGGATCCCGCATAGGTGCTGTAGGTGCCGCGTTCCGCCGCCAAGTCGCTGGAGGCCTCATAGGCATAGTAGGCGATTGCTTCCATGAACGCATCATTGAACTCGACGGCCTCATCACTGGCAAAACTGTGCCCGCGGGCGAACAGGGAGTTCTGCAGTCCCATCACGCCCATGCCGATCGGACGGTGGCGCTGGTTGGCGTTCTTGGCGGCCTGGGTCGGATAAAAATTGATATCAATTACATTATCGAGTGCGCGAATGGCCACATGGACGGTTTCACGAAGCCTTTTATGGTCGATATTTCCGTCATCGAGGAGGTGGTTCTCAAGGACCACGGAACCCAGGTTACAGACGGCTGTTTCATCCTCGCCGGTATTCAGGGTGATCTCCGTACAGAGATTGGAACTGTGAATGACGCCGGCGTGATCCTGCGGACTGCGCACGTTGCAGGTATCCTTGAAGGTGATCCATGGATGGCCTGTCTCGAACAGCATTTTCAGCATTTGTTTCCACATTTCCAGGGCCGGCATCTTCTGCCCCCAGATTTTCCCTTCCTCGGCGAGTTGCTCGTAGTACTCGTACTTTTCCTCAAAGGCCTTGCCATAGAGATCGTGCAAATCCGGGACTTCGTTCGCGCGGAACAGGGTCCACTCCTGACGTCCCTCCATCCGTTTCATGAACAAATCCGGGATCCAGTTGGCGGTGTTCATGTCGTGTGTGCGCCGGCGGTCATCCCCCGTATTCTTCCGCAATTCGAGAAAGTCGAGGATGTCATTGTGCCATGTTTCCAGATAGGCACATCCGGAACCGCGGCGCTTGCCCCCTTGGTTAACGGCAACCAACTGGTCATTGTGGAGCTTGAGAAACGGGATAACACCCTGGCTTTCCCCGTTTGTTCCCTTGATGTAGGATCCGGTACCCCGGACTGCGGTCCATGACCCACCGAGGCCACCCGCCCACTTGGAAAGGTAGGCATTCTCGGCGATGCCTCGCTGCATGATACTCTCGATGGAGTCGGTGACTTGGTACAGGTAGCAACTGGAGAGCTGGCTGTGCAGGGTTCCGGAGTTGAAGAGAGTGGGGGTGCTGCTGCAGAAACGGCGGCCTTTGTACATGCTGTACAATTGGGTGACCCACTCCTCGGGCTTTGTTTCTTCGGCAATGAAGATACCCATGGACACGCGCATCCAGAAAAACTGTGGCACTTCGAGACGACGATTTGGCTGGGCCACCTTGTCGACGATCAAGTAGCGATCGTAGAGCGTCTGGATTCCCAGATAATCAAAATCCATATCGGCTCCCGGATCCAATGCCAGGGCCAGCTTGTTGATATCGTACTTTTCCACCAGCTTCGGATTGATGCGGTCAATCTCAACCCCGCGTTGCAGGTAACGCTTGAAGGCCTTCTGGTGGGCTTGCTTGAGTTTGCCGATGCCATCACGGTCAATTTTCCAATCGAGAACTTCCTCGTAAATGTAGCTGAGGAGGATTCGTCCGGCAAACTTGGAGAAGTCGGCGTCCAATTCAATCAGGCTCTTGGCGTTGAGAATAATCGTCTTCTCCAAATCGGATTGCTTCATTTCGCTGTAAAGCGACCGGCGCAACTCAGCTTCGATCTCGTCCTTGTTCAGGCACAATTCAAGTCCGATCATGGCGAAATCAATCCGCTTTTTCAGATCAATCCCATCCCAGAACTCATTGGTTCCGTCGGACATTGTGACCATGATCATGCTTTCCTGCCGCTCATCGTCCTTGGACTGGACATTCTCGGCGGCACGTAAGTGACGGCGGTGTGCCCGGTACAGGATGTACGCTTCCGCCACCTTGAAGTGGCCCAGGCGCATCAACTCCTCCTGCACGATGTCCTGGACTTCCTCGATGTGAATCCGCGTGGTTTGCTGATTGTGAATGTGCTCAGCAACAGCATCAGCCACCTTCACGGCGGGTTCCGAATCCATCCCGAGGGTGAGGAAGGCCTTTCGTACAGCAACTTCCACCTTGGTCGATTCCCATGGAACAATCTTGTTGTTTCGGCGGATAATCGACACATCCAGATTGGCCGGGCGCCACGGGCCGCGGGTTGAGTTGCGAAGTAGGAGCAGGCTTTTGGCCACATCCGGAGCGTCATTCTCGATGAGGGTCTTTTCAACCAGCAGGTAGACCTCCGATTCACTTAGCGTGAGGGGCTTCCCTTCCTTGGCCAGTTCACCCAAGCGGGTGGCAACAGTCCTTGCCACGGCTGCCACGAATTGGCAGTTCTTGTCATTGAAAATATCCGTCTCCTCCTCGTCCCGGGAGAGAATCAGGTTGGTCAGCGCATTGCCGACGGTGTCGGCCACTTCCGCCAGATCAAAATCTGCCAATTCGTCACCGGCTTTCACTTTCACCGTTGAAGGAATCATGTCTGCCGGGAACAAGGCGTCGTCCTTTATAATACCTCGCCAATCGAATCGGGGGTTCGAGTCCATGGAGTCACGGGTGAGGCGTTTCAGGGCGCGGTCTTCTTCGTATGCAGGATGTTTGATCATGATTATTGACGGTCTACTGACACAGTTTGGATTGATTGGATGTTTCGTGGAGTAAACAGGGGCGCACCCCTGGATTTTGTGGATACCGGATTAGAGCTCGTCGTCGTCGACGACATCAAGGGCACTGGACTTTTGATACTCAGTGACGCGTCCCTCGAAAAAGTTTTGTTCCTTCTTGATATCCATCATTTCCGCCAGCCAGGGCAGCGGGTTCTTGACGCCCGGGGTCAAGGGAGCCAAGCCGACACTCTCGAGGCGCCGGTCGGCGATATAGTCAATATACTGGGTAAATTCCGCTGAGCTCAGGCCGAGTGCATTTACGGGCAGGCAATCCTCGATGAAGGCCTTTTCCAGGCGTACAGCTTCCCTCATGAGGTCGGTCAGTTCCTTCTTGTAGTCATCCGTCCACATGTCGGGGTTCTCGCGAACCAGATCGAGGAAGAGGTTCTTGAAAACGGAAATGTGATTGGATTCATCCCGCAGGGTGTAACGGAACATCTGTCCGATTCCGGGGAACTTGTTTTGCCGGTAGAGGCTCAGGACCATGCCAAAGAGGCCGTAGAACTGGGTTCCTTCCATGCACTGTCCGAAGAGGAACATGTTGATGCCCAGACGTTGTTTGTTCCGCGTGTCGGTCAGGTCGATGTCGCGGCGCAAGGAGCGGCTGTTGTTCACCACCAGTGAGTTTTTGGCCTTGATGGTGGGCACATCCTCAAACATGGCTTCGCATTCGTGCGGGTTAAGCCCGAGTGAGCTGATCATGTAAACCAGGCTGTCCGCGTGAATGTTCTCCTCATGAGCGTGCCGGCCAAGTACCAGTTTCAATTCAGGAGCGGTGACCAGTTCACGGGTCACGTGGAGTATGTTGTCCCCGACGATGCCTTCCGCGGCACTGAAATACCCGATGGCCATCTTGATGATCCAGCGATCAATTTCGGTTATTGCTCCGGTGGTATCGCGCCACTGTTCCACATCCTTCTGCATGGGAATATCTTCGGGTTCCCAGTGGTTGGATTTCATGGTCTTGTAAAGATCATACGCCCACTGGTATTTGAGGGGCAGGATGTTGAAGAACATCGTGTCTTTCCCGTTGATGATCTTCTTTGCTCCAAAGGCTTCCTCTGCCTTGCGTTTGTCCAGAACGAATTCCTTGTTTCCTATCTTGACGGTGGTTGTTTCCATGCAGCTGTTCGCTAAATTGTTGATGGTTAAGAGACTATGTTGAAATGGAGAGTCAGTTTGTTGAGGCGAGGGCATCCCCAATATATTGTGGTATAGAGAAAAGTATAGCACCACATATGGTGTCAACGCATTTGAGCCGTCTAAATTAAAAAAAATTTAGAGGTTCAAGCAGTTGCGCTAATATAGGCGGAAATCAAGCCGCTAAGGCAAGCGATAGATACTCGTTTTTATTCACCGGGATATTCACATTCCCGGTCTGGAAAACGGACTCAGGCGGGCCCTCTCAGGCACTTTTGGAAATCCGCAAAAAACCGCCGTCCGAGGAGGGTGATGAGGGCCACCAGGAAGAGGAAATAAACCGGAAAAGCCTTCAGGGAATTCACGAAGGTGAGCTCCTGTAAATGGGTCGGGTCATCGATGGCCGTTTGCTGCCTTTTAAGCTCAGCGATCAGGAGCGTGTAAAGCAGGCTGGCAATGCCGAGCCCCAAATTGAGGGCCAGTCCACGGAAACTGAGAACTGTTGCCCGGTGGGCCGAGTCCACTTCCCGGTTCAGGTAGTAGCTGGATTGGAAACTGACCATTCCCATCATGGAGAAGGCGCCGATGGCAAAGAGCACACCGAACCAGGGAATCGTGAACATGATGCCAAGCAAACCGGTCATCAGGATAGTGGACAGCACGCACAGGTTGAAAAACGGGGACCGCTGGGTGACCAGGTATTTCGAAATACGGGCATTGACGAGTCCTATTAGGGACATGCCGGCTCCAATGAACCCGAACCACGCCGTCGGGATATGAATGATTCGGTAATATTCGCTGGCCAAGATGACAAACTGTCGGGCAACACTGTCGAGGGCGAGGGCGGCCAGGATGACAAACAGGACAAAACGGTGATTAAAGGTCCATCCGGCGGCATCAAGAACCTGAGCAAAGGATAACCGGATGGAGGCCCAAACACCACTGTTTCCAACGGATTGCGGAGACTGGCTCGCTTCCTTGGGATTGGGCTCAGCCATCCTCATTGTAGTGAAAACGACAATACATGAGGTGAGCAGTGTCAGGATGACCGGGAGCCGGATGATGAAGTGCACAGGGAGTTCCCAGCTTTCGTTGACAAGCCTGAGTGCGCCGTTGACCAGTTGGTGGTCGTAGGAGAGCGCCCCCAGGATCATGTTGGTGAAAAAGGCGGCCGACATGTAGCGGGTTGTTCGCTCCAGAATGGAAGCCCATTCGCTCTCACGTCCAAGTCCTGCCAGGGAGTCATAAGCCAATGCCTCGTCGGCTCCACTGGCGGCGGCCTCCGCCAGCCCGGAGCAAATCCGGTTGGCCAGGAAAACGAGAAACAGCAGGAGAGACTCACCAACTGGAACGAATGTCAGCAGGGCCATCTCGACAAACATGAGCATGGATGCGAAAACCAAGAGTCGCTTTCGCCCGAAGAGATCCGCCAGAGCACCGGACGGGACTTCGGCGAGGACGATTGTCAAGGCCCACACCAGGTTCAAAATGGAGAACTGCTCAAGCGTCAGGCCGTAATCCAGAAAAAGAATGGTGAAAACCGGATAATAAAACCGGGCATTGAAAAACACCCTGAAGAGGATGAATCCCCTCAGGTTTCGCTCCAATTGGACCGGCTCAGGCGCATTGAGGCCCATCAGTCTTCAGCGCTTCTGGGCGGGGCCTGCTCAGGAAATAAATCTTCCTGCAATTGCCCGGATTTCCGCTCAGGTTCGTCACTGTGTATGTGCTGGGGTGGGCGGCCTACCCGATAGTTCAGGACCCGCTCAGACTCGTCGACGATACGGTCGCAGATTTGCCGCACATGCGTGGTCAGCCACATGTGGGTATCACTCTTCTCGCGGTAGTCCGCCCGCCCGAAATGGTCAACTCGCTCGCTTGAGCGCAGTGCGTCATTCTGGGCGAATTCCTTTTCGTTCTTTGGTTCGTAAACCGCATAGGCCTTTCCGCCATGCTTTCTCACGACCGAGAAGACGGGGACATCGCTGGGGCCATCGGCCACATAGATCATGTTGCGAATAGGGACCCTGCGGTCTTCCGGGGCAATCCGGGAATTCACATCGATGGAGGCGATCTTGTTGGTTCCCTTGTTGATCTCGAAAATGAAGCGGGTCTTGATCGTGTTATCGACCAGGAATCCGATCTGCGCGATTTCCCTGGGACCGGCTATTTCGAACTCCTGCTGGGCAAAGTAATTCGGTGGTAATGGGTGCTCGATGAATTCACATCCGTAGATCTGCTCTATGTAGGGCGCTATGGCGCTCCCGCGGATCATCTCCGCAATCCCGGTTGAGATGACGTAGTGCTCCAGTTTGATCTCGTACTTCGCGTACTGCGGTTTCTTGGTAATGTCCTTCAGGGTTTGAAAGAAATCGGGCAGCCCCTGGTAAAGTTTCAACTTGCTTCCCAGTTTCCTCAACAGCGCATTATTCAATCCGGCGAATTTGCCATGCCGGACATAGGTCAGTATGTGGTTCAGATACACAATGTCCGGGGACACTTTCTGTCCGAACTCCTTGTACTTTTCCGGCAGCGTGTTCACTTCCTTCCAGAAGCGCTTTTCGTCCACGCCGAAGTGCTCGAAGATGGGCCACTGCATGTAGCCCGGAATAAGGGTCTTGTCGAAGTCCCAAATGCAGGCGACTACGTTTTGACGATTAAGCGTACTGTCTTCTGGCATGCCCTAAAGCAAACCACATTCCCCAATCAGGTCAATCCTGCACAAGGATCAGAATCCGCTTCCTCAAGCTTGCGCCAATGCCTGGTCGAGGTCGGCGATGAGATCTTGCACATCCTCGATACCGACACTCAGGCGAATGAAGTCGGGAGTGACTCCGCTGGCGGTCTGCTCCTCCTCGGTGAGTTGGCTGTGGGTGGTGCTGGCGGGGTGGATGGCCAGGCTCTTGGCATCCCCGATGTTGGCCAGGTGGCTGAACAGGTTCAGGCTCTCAATGGTCTTGCGGCCGGCTTCCATTCCTCCCTTGACCCCGAATCCAACCAGGGCACCGAATCCGCCATGGTAGTATTTCTTCGCCATGTCATGGTGGGGACTGTTGGAGAGTCCCGGGTAATTGACCCATTCCACTTTCTCGTTACCGGCAAGGTACTCAGCCACGGCAAGAGCGTTCGAACAGTGGCGCTCAAGGCGCAAGTGCAGGGTTTCGAGGCCTTGCAAGTGTAGGAATGAATTAAATGGGGCTGCGCAGTTGCCGGTGTCACGTAGAAGCTGAAGGCGCATCTTCATGGCAAAGGCGATATTGGCACCACCTGCTGG
>Ga0066377_10000066_pt1 | contig 23137 bp, 16 predicted proteins | sample Knorr_S23_td_Sur_FD_70946 | JGI IMG/M metagenome (GOLD analysis project Ga0066377, IMG submission 70946) | Marine microbial communities from Southern Atlantic Ocean transect - Knorr_S23_td_SurfaceB_ad_5m_LV_B | ecosystem: Environmental > Aquatic > Marine > Oceanic | place: Southern Atlantic...
AAGTTTAAAGACTCACCAAGCAACTATATTGAAAATGTTTGGGAACTTCTTTCATTAAATATATTTAAGAAATAATTAGTCCTCTAAATTCTCGTCTAAAATTAATTCAAAATAAGTTTGCGCATCTAAAGAATTATCAATTTCTCCTGTTTCTTTGTTTACCTTTACAAAAGATATGCCTTCAGGAATATTCCTTTCTTTAACCTCTAAGTTTTCTAAAGCATCTTGCATATAATTTATCCAAATAGGTAAAGCAATAGTAGATCCATATTCATTTTCACCTAAAGAGGTAAAGTCATCGGTACCAACCCATACAGTAGTAGCTAAATCTTCATGAAATCCAGAGAACCATGTACTAACTGCATCATTTGTAGTACCAGTTTTTCCTCCAATATCTTTTCTATTTAAGATTGCAGCCTTTCTTCCAGCGGTACCTTTAGTCATAAATTCTTTAAGAACATCATTTGTAAGAAATGCTATTCTTTCATCAATAACTTTATCTCCTTTAAATAGAGGCTCAATCAAAAAGTAAGGTTTTTTAATATTCATTTCTAACGTATCAAGCCATGGAAATGCTGTAATTTCTTTTATATCAACTAGATTTAAAAAATCTTTATGAGAGTAAATAATGTTGCCATTCCTATCCTCAATTTTAGAAATATAGTATGGGTCAATTAAATATCCTCCGTTTGCTATAACGCTAAAAGCACGCACCATCTCTATTGGTGAAAAATTTCCAGACCCAAGAGCTAAAGATAAATCTGAAGGAAGTCTTGATTTCTTGTAACCAAAGTTTTGAACATAGTTTTGAGCTTTATCAATACCAACTTCTCTTAAAAGTTTTATTGAGACAATATTTAGAGAATTTATTAAAGCATCTCTGACTGATGTTGGACCATAAAATTTACCAGTATAATTTTCTGGCCGCCAAACACTTTCTAGATTTTTGTCTTCAAAAGCTATAGGCGCATCATTAACTAATGAAAAAAGGTTGTATTCATTTGCTAGAGCAGCTGCATAAATAAAAGGTTTGAAGCTAGAACCTGATTGAGGATATGAAAGCGCTACTCTATCAAAATTACTTTTACTAAAGTTAGCGCCTCCTACATAAGCTTTTACTGCACCACTCATTGGATGAATAGAAATTAATGAGGTTTCTGCTTTTGGTATTTGATCTAATGTAAAAAATTCATCTTCTTTCCTTAAATAAATAAAATCACCAAAGTTAAGAAAATCACTAAAAAATTGTGGCTTTGGTCCCCTTTGGTTAATTGAAATCCTTTTCCTTGCCCACTCATACTCATCGGACCAATCAATTGAATGTATTTCTAAATTTTCATCAAAAAAATGTAATTTATCATCTTTAAAACTTATAACTAATCCTTTTATATGAGTTTTATAATATGGAAAGTTCTCAAAAATAATACTAATTTGGTTAGATAGGTTTTTGCTATCGTCATAGAAGTCACTTACATATGTATTTTCTTGTAAAAAATTAATATCTAAATCAGATAAAAATGAAATTTCGTTATCGTTAAAAAGGTATGCAAAGTTCTCAGCCTCATGCCAGCCATGCCTCTTGTCATAAACTAATAACTCCTCAAATGAGTTTTTATTAGCACTAGCTTGAAGCTTTGAATTAAGAGTTGTATAAACAGACCAACCATTTTTATATGCCTCTAACCCATATCTAGAAATAATATCTTGTCTTGCTTTTTCAGCTAAATATCTTCCATCAACTTCATATAGATCAATATTTTTAACTACTGCAAGTGGAGTTTTTATAGCATCATCGTAATCACTTCTAGAAATCATGCTAAGTTTTAACATTCTAGACAAAATCCAATTTCTTCTTTGCTCAGTTCTTTTGGGAGCTTTTATTGCATTTATTCTTGAGGGCGATTGAGCCATAGCAGCAATAGTTGCCGCTTCACTGAGTGATAATTCAAATGTGCTTTTATTAAAATATGTATTTGAAGCAGCCTCAATTCCATAAGACCTATTGCCAAAGAAATTTCTGTTAATATATAACTCAAAAATTTCTTCCTTAGTTATTTCTCCTTCAAGCTGAAGAGCTAAAAAAATTTCTTTAGCTTTTCTTGTAATAGTGACTTCTCTTGTTAACAGATAGCCCCTAACAACCTGCATTGAAATTGTTCCGCCTCCACCATAGCACCCATTTGGGCTAAGGCACCTGATAACAGACCTTATTAATCCTTTATAGCTAATTCCTTGATGATTAAAAAATTGATCATCTTCTGCTGCTAAAAAAGCATTTTTTATATTTGCTGGTATATCTGAAAAATCGAGAGATCTTCTTTTAATTTCTCCAAACTCTCCAATTAAAATGCCGTCTTCAGTTAGAATTTTTAGCGGCATCTGTAGTTGTGCCTCATCAACTAAACTAATTTCTGGCAATGATGGCCTAATAATAAAATATGCTCCAAGTATAAAAAATATAACTAATAAACAGCAGCTTATACTTGACCAAAATAGAAATTTAATTAGTTTTAACATAAAGATTTAAATAATTTTATCACTTAAAAATACATCTTTTCTTTTCAATGAAACTATTTTATTCCGTTAGATGTTAAAATCTCAGCGATAAAAACTAATTTTATATGAATATATTTATAGTTGGTCCCATGGGATCAGGAAAATCTACAGTCGGAAAAATAATTTCTAACGAATTATTTTTAAATTTCTTTGACACTGATGAAGAAATTGAAACAAGAACTGGAGCATCAATTGACTGGATTTTTGATCTTGAAGGAGAAGATGGATTTAGAAAAAGAGAGAGCAAAATACTGCATGAAATGGTACAAAAAAATTCTATTGTTTTATCTACTGGTGGTGGAATAATTTTATCAGAATCTAATAGAGAGCTTCTTTCCTCAAGAGGGACTGTATTTTATCTAGCTACTCCTATTGCAGTTCAACTTGAAAGAACCTCTAAAGACAAAGATAGACCTTTGCTTAAAAACGGCGATCCAGGAAAGATACTTAAGGAACTTCATGTGGCTAGAGAAAGTCTTTATGAGGAAGTTTCTGATTACATAGTAAATACAGAAGGTAAATCAAGCCAAGAGGTTTCAGAAGAAATCATTAAATTGGTAAAAAGCTATGGCTAAAATAATTTCAGTTGGAAAAGGTTTATCAAAATATAACGTAGTAATTTCTAAGAATGCCGTAACACATAAAAATGTTATGGTCGGGCTTAAAGATAAAAATAAAATTTTAGTTGTAACTGATTCAGGCATACCTAAATCATTTATTACTGATCTTCAAAAAATTCTTAAGAATAAGAAGAAAATATACGTATATGAAATAAATAAAGGAGAAAAGTCTAAATCTTTTTCAACTTATACTAAAATTTTATCTAAACTAGCCGATCTCCGGTTCGATAGATCTGATGCTTTGGTTGCATTTGGCGGTGGTGTTGTTGGTGATATTACAGGTTTTTGTGCAGCAACATATCTAAGAGGCATAGATTTTATCCAGATACCTACAACTCTTCTATCACAGGTTGATTCATCTGTAGGAGGTAAGACAGCAATAAATATTGCGCAAGGAAAAAATCTTATTGGTGCATTTTATAATCCTCGTCTTGTACTAATTAGTACAAGATATCTTGAAACATTATCTAATGATGAATATAAATCTGGTCTTGGAGAAGTTGCAAAATATGCATTTATTGGCAATAAGAAACTTTATAAGTACATGCAAGAAAATTCATCTTTAATCAAATCAAGAAAGCCCCAAGCCCTTGAAACTATCATTGAAGAGTCAATTAAATCAAAAGCAAAAATTGTTACTGCTGATGAAAAGGAAAAAGGATTAAGAGCTATTCTTAATTTTGGACATACATTTGGTCATGCCATAGAAGCTTTTAATAAATATAAAGGAATTACTCATGGTGCTGCTGTAACACTAGGCATGGTAATTGCTGCCAAAATATCATTGTATGAAGGACATATTAAGACACATCAACTTGATGACTTTGTTAATCTTTTAGAATCTTTAGAATTAAAAACAGATTACTCAAAATATTCATACAAAAACTTAAAAAAATATATTCTTAATGATAAAAAAGTTTCTAAAGGTAAATTGAACCTTATTTTGATTAATCAAAAAGGGGTAGCATTTAAAACTGACAAATATAATTTAAATAATTTAAAAAAAGCTCTTGATTAAGCAGCATTCGCCGTTGTTGCCTTTAACAAATCATGAATGTTAGAAGCTGCAGGAAGTACCAGCCAAAAATAAGGTTCAAATCTATCAAAATCGTCTACTAATGCTTTTGCTTTCTGGCTATTAGTATATTTGTAGTGTCTTAAGATTATCTCTTTCAAATGTTTTCTATGAGACTGCATATCCTCAGTTGTAATTCTTTCCAAGTTAACAAGCCCCCTATTACAATTATCAAAGAATGTTCTATCCTCATCTAAAACATATGCAAAACCACCGGTCATTCCAGCTCCAAAATTTGCACCAACAGAACCAAGAACAGTTACATGTCCTCCCGTCATATATTCACAACAGTGATCGCCAGCACCTTCAATAACAGCTTTAGCACCTGAATTCCTTACAGCAAATCTTTCACCAGCTCTACCAGAAACATATAATTCCCCACCAGTTGCACCATATAGACAGGTATTACCTACAAGTGATGGATTTTTTTCAGAGGTAGCATATAGATTATTATTTTTTACAACAATTCTTCCGCCATTCATTCCTTTCCCTACATAATCATTGGCGTCACCATTAATATTTAAGACTAATCCATTTGCATTCCAGCAGCCAAAACTTTGACCGGCAGAGCCTTCAAGATTAATAGTAACTGGTTTACTTAAGCCGGCTTCTCCATACTTATCAGCAATGTATCCTGAGATTAAAGCACCAAAAGATCTATCTGTATTTGATATTTTTGTATCTAATGTGATTGATGTTTTTTCATCTATTGCTTTTTTTGATTGCTTTAATATTTTTCTTGCTAAGCTACCTTTATCCCATGGCTTATTCTTTTTTTCAGTACAGAAAAATGGTTCAGAAATGGATTCATCTTTATATAAAAGATCACTTAAGTCTATTGATTTATATTGTTTATCCAGATCCTTAATCATTTCAAGATATTGGGTTTGCCCAATAATATCCTCTAATTTAGTTATACCCATGATGCTTAAATGATGTCTTACATCTTCAGCAATATACTGAAAATAATTCATTACGCGTTCTTTTTCACCAACAAAATGATGATTAATTAAGTCATCCCTTTGTGTAGCAACTCCTGTTGCACAATTATTTAGATGACAAATTCTTAAATATTTACATCCCATAGCAATCATTGGACCTGTTCCAAAACCAAAAGATTCGGCTCCAAGAATAGCAGCTTTAATCACATCAAGACCTGTTTTCATTCCACCGTCTGCTTGAAGACGAACTTTGTGTCTTAACCCACTATCCCTTAGACTTTGATGAGCTTCAGCAAGACCAAGCTCCCATGGAGACCCAGCATATCTTATTGATGTTAATGGACTGGCTCCAGTCCCACCGTCATGCCCAGATATGGTTATTAAATCTGCATAAGCCTTAGCAACTCCAGAAGCAATGGTTCCAACTCCCGGTTCAGAAACTAACTTAACAGACACTAATGCCTTTGGATTAACTTCTTTAAGGTCATAAATTAACTGAGCTAAGTCTTCAATAGAATATATATCATGATGGGGAGGTGGTGAAATAAGAGTTACACCAGGAGTAGAGTATCTTAGTTTTGCAATCAGCTTATTTACTTTACCTCCTGGTAGTTGACCGCCCTCACCTGGTTTGGCCCCTTGTGCAATTTTAATTTGAAGAACTTCTGCATTTACCAAGTAATGAGGAGTAACACCAAATCTTCCTGAGGCAATTTGTTTAATTTTTGACATCTTTGATGTTCCATATCTCTCTACAGCTTCACCTCCTTCGCCTGAGTTTGAACGACCACCAAGAGAGTTCATTGCTTCAGCTAGTGTTTCGTGGGCTTTTGGTGATAATGCGCCTAAACTCATACCAGCAGAGTCAAATCTATTTAAGATTTTCTTTTGAGATTCAACTTTCTTTATATCGATTTTTGATTTTTGGGTATTGATTTCTAAAAGATCTCTTAACATTGCGGGAGGTCTTTTATCAACTAAATTTGCATAGTCTTGATATACTTCATATGAACTAGATGCAACAGCTTCTTGAAGTTTTTTAACTATTTCAGGATTATAGGTATGATATTCTCCACCATGAATATATTTTAAAAGGCCGCCAACACTTATATCAGCTAAGTTAGATCTTGCATATTCATTTAGCGATCTAAGTTCGTGATCTAAGTTTTGTAACGTCTTACCTTTTACCCTACTTTCTGTATTGGTAAAACATAAATTAACAACATCTTCATCCAAACCAACTATTTCAAAGAGTTGCGATCCTCTATAGCTGGATATGGTTGATATACCCATTTTTGAAATAATTTTTAATAGTCCTTTATTAACTCCCTTGCGATATCGAGAGCAATTTTCATGAGCGTCACCTTTTAGTTCGTTTCTATGAGTAAGATCAAGTATTGTTTGATATGCCAAAGTTGGATAAACAGCTGTTGCTCCAAAACCAATTAAACATGCTATTTGGTGAGTGTCTCTAGCAGAAGAAGTTGTAACTATAATATTTGCATCTGATCTTAAACCAAGTTTAACTAAGTGTTGATGAACTGCACCAACAGCCAATAAGGCATTTATTGGTAAAAAACCTTTATCTGGCAAATCTTCAATTAAATGAATTATTGAAGATCCAGATTTAACAGCTTTTTCAACATCCTTTTGTAATTTTTTAATTGCAGATTTAAGGCTTGTACTTTCAGCAAAAACTAAATTGACTTCAGATGAATTGAAATAAGGATTAGTTATAATTGAATTAAGTTTTCTATAAGACAATACTGGCGATGTTGTCACAAGTCTTTTTGCATGCTCTGGTGTCTCTTCATAAATATTTAATTCAGGCCCATAACATGTTTCCAAGGTCATGACAGCTGCTTCTCTTAAAGAATCAATCGGAGGATTAGTAACTTGAGCAAATTGCTGTCTAAAAAAATCATACAGTTGTCTATGCATTTTGCTCATTACTGCAAGAGCAGTATCATCACCCATAGAACCAGTACCTTCTTGAGAATCAACAGCTAGTGGTTTTATGACCGATGTTCGTTCTTCTTTAAACAATAAAAATAATTTTGTAGATTGAAGAAATTTAGATGATTCAAATTTTTTCAGGCCAGGACCTTCATAAGAATCCAATCTAGATTCAATGTAAATGGCATTATCTTTTAACCATTTTCTATAAGGATATTTTTGTTTTAACTCATCATCAATAGAGCACTCATCAAATATTTTCCCTTTAGATGTATCTATTGCAAGCATACCACCTGGTGCAACTCTTCCTTTTTGAACAATATTAGATTCATCAACAGGATTTACACCAGTTTCAGATGCAATTGTGATTATGTTATCTTTATCTAGCTGAAACCTTGCTGGCCTGAGTCCGTTTCTGTCAAGAACACACAATGCCCATTTTCCATCAGCCATTACAATTCCTGCTGGTCCGTCCCATGGCTCCATATGCATAGAGTTATATTCATGGAATCCTCTAACATCAGGATCCAAAGTTTGGATATTTTGCCATGCAGGAGGAAGCACCATTCTTATTGCTCTAAAAATGTCTACTCCGCCTTTTACTAAAAGCTCAATCATATTATCTAGCGATGAGGAATCAGAACCAGTTTCGTTTACAAGCTGCTTGAATTTTTGAATTTTTGGTATTAAAGGTGTTTTGAATTTTGAGGATCTAGCTTTTACCCAATTTCTATTTCCTCTAATAGCATTTATTTCACCATTATGTGCTAATAATCTAAACGGTTGAGCTAAATGCCATCTTGGACTTGTATTAGTTGAAAACCTTTGATGAAAAACACACGTTGAAGCCCGAAAGCTTTCTTGATTAAGATCAGCATAAAATTCTTTAATAGCATTTGGCAACATTAAACCTTTATAAACTATTGTTTTTGATGACATGCTGCATATATATAATTTTTCATCATCCATATATATTTCTTCAAGATATTTTCTAGCTTGGATTAAACCTGTCTCAAATACATCTTGATTAAAGTCCTTTTCAGTCGGTTTAATAAACAATTGAAAAATATTTGGCATGCAGCTGTAAGCAATTTCACCTAGGATTTTCTCATTTACTGGCACTTTACGATAAGCTGCAAGAACTAAGTTCTCTGACTTAAGAATTTTTTTAATCTTAGGCAATAAAATTGAAATATCTTGATTATAAAAAATTTGGCTGATGGCAAAATGCTCACCAATATCAATATTTTTTTCTTTTAAAACGCTATCAGAAAAGAATTTATGATCAATATCAAAAAGAAGTCCACATCCATCACCAGTTTTACCATCAGAGCCCACTCCACCCCTGTGGGTCATGCTAACTAAAGCATTGATGGAATTAGTAATAACTTTATGAGATTTTACCCCGTTAATATTTGCAATTAAGCCAAATCCACAGTTATCTTTAAATTCTTCTTTTTTTATTAATCCGGGCATATTTTTGAGTGTGTTCTGTAAATTATATCACAAAATCATTTCATTTAATTATAAAAAGTGTCATACTTTGTCATACACAGCACACAATTTAATATGAATAATAAAAATAAGCAATATAAGATTGAGAAAGGAGTCTTACTATTCACTCAACCGAGATCTCCATATTTTTATGGCAAGTTAAGAGTGAATGGTAAATACATTACAAAATCATTTGCTCCTGTCGAAGATTATGATGCTGCTCTAGAAATGCTTTATAAGTGGAGAGAAGAAATATTTGGAGAAAATAAAAATAAATTCAATATTGGTTCTTCCTCCAATACCACAAACTTCAGGGATGAGTATTTATCTCACGAAAAGCTTGATAACGATTTTCAGTTTCTTGAGGTTGGGAGATATGATCCTGCGAAAAAAACAGCTGAGGAAAGAAAGATTAGCTTTGTTGAAATTTATGGTGAGTATAATCAAGTTCAGGCCTCAAATCAGGCACACAGATGCTTAGATTGTGGTAATCCATATTGTGAATGGAAGTGCCCTGTTCATAATTTTATCCCTGACTGGTTAAAACTCGTTAATGAAGGAAATATTATTGAAGCAGCAGAGCTATGCCATTCAACTAATAGTTTGCCTGAGGTTTGTGGGAGAGTGTGTCCACAAGATAGATTATGTGAGGGTGCATGTACATTAAATGATGGTTTTGGGGCAGTTACAATTGGATCAACAGAAAAATATATTACTGAAAAAGCATTTGAAATGGGATGGAAACCAGATATGTCTCATAGAAAATGGACTGATAAAAAAGTTGCAATAATTGGAGCTGGTCCTGCAGGAATTGCATGTGCAGATGTGTTGACAAGGTCAGGAGTTCACAGTCATGTTTATGATAAAAATGAAGAAATCGGTGGTCTTCTTACATTTGGAATTCCTGAATTTAAATTGGAAAAATCTGTAGTTAAAAGAAGAAGAAAAATTCTTGAAGAAATGGGTGTTCAATTCAACCTTGGTAAAGAAATAGGAAACGATATTCCTTTCAAAAAAATATATGATAGTTACGATGCAATATTTTTGGCTATGGGTACTTATACCTCTCTTCAAGGTGGTTTTAATGGAGAAAAATTACCTCAAGTTTATAAAGCAATTGATTATTTAATTTCAAATACAAAGAATTTACTGGGATTGAAACAAAAAAAAGAAGATTACATTAATTTGAAAGGTAAAAACGTTATTGTTCTTGGTGGAGGTGATACAGCCATGGATTGCAATAGAACTGCAATAAGGCAGGGAGCTAGCTCCGTTAAATGTTTATATAGAAGAGATGAGTCGAATATGCCTGGTTCTCGGAGAGAGGTTCAAAATGCTAAAGAGGAAGGTGTTGAGTTTGAGTTTAATATTCAACCAATTGACATAGTTGGTGATGATAAAGTTGAGGGTGTCAAAATTGTAAAGACACAATTAGGTGAGCCTGATCAAAATGGGAGAAGAGTACCAATACCAATACCAGGTTCAGAAACTATATATGAAGCTGATGCAGTTGTAGTTGCATTCGGGTTCAGAGCAAGTCCCTCAGATTGGTTTGGTGACTTTGATATCAATACACAAAAAAATGGACTTGTCATCGCTGAAGAACATCAAAAATACAAATTTCAAACATCAAATAAAAAGATTTTCTCCGGTGGAGATATGGTAAGAGGATCTGATTTAGTAGTCACAGCTATCTGGGAAGGACGTGAGGCAGCAAAAAGTATAATAGAATATGTTTCATGAAAACTTCAGATTCAATATTTTTGAGAGCTCTCAATAAAGAATCTCTAAAAATACCTCCAATTTGGTACATGAGGCAGGCAGGCAGATATATGCCTGAATACAGAGCTGTTAGAAGAAAATTCAAAAATTTCTTAGACATGTGTAAAAATCCAGAGGTATGTTGTGAACTCGCACTTCAACCAATAAATGCATTCAATTTAGATGCATCAATTTTATTCTCTGACATATTAACAATACCAGATGCTTTTGGTTTAGGAGTAGAATTTTTAGAAGGCGAAGGACCGGTATTTAATAATCCAATTAAAAAATCAAAAGATATAACCAATCTTCCTGAGTTTAATCCTGAAGATTTGTCCTATGTTTACAAAGCTGTATCTAATATTAAAAGCGCTCTTCCATCAAATATCCCTCTTATAGGATTTTGCGGTAGTCCATGGACTTTGGCAGCGTATTCAATAGAAGGTAAATCCTCTAAAGACTTTAATTACACTAAAAATTTTATACAGCAAAACAAAGATAGCGCTCATCTTTTTTTAGAAAAGTTAACAAATGCTTGTTTTCAATACTTAAAAAAACAAGTTCATGCAGGAGCAGATGTAATACAAATATTTGATTCATGGGCTAATCTATTAAATGAGGAAGAGTACGATCTTTATTCCATGTGCTATATCAAAAAACTTATTGCACTTTTGAAAGAGGATGAAGAAACATCAAAGATACCAATTATTTTATTTGCAAGAGATCCAAGTTTTAGTACAAACAAAATGACAGAATCAAATTCAGACTGTCTTAGTCTTTTCTGGAACATTGATAAGATAGATAAATCATATCTGCAAGGCAAAGTTGCACTTCAAGGCAACCTAAACCCAAAAATTCTTCTTGAAGATGATAATCTTATCAAGGCAGAGTTAAATAAAGTACTTAATATATTCTCTAATTATCCAGGCTATATATTTAATTTGGGGCATGGAATTACACCAGATATAGATCCAGATAAAATTAAATTCCTTACAGAGCTAATAAGGTCTCAATAAAATTTACTTTTTTTCAGGCCAAAGTCTAATCAAACCCTCTTGAGCACAAGATGCAACTAGCTCACCTGACTTAGAAAATATAGAACCTCTTGAAAAGCCTCTTGCATTTCTAGTGATAGGACTATCTATTGAATATAAAAACCAATCATTTAAATCAAGTTTTTTATGGAACCATATTGCATGATCCAAACTAGCATTTTGAAGATTTTTGGTTAAAAAATTCACGCCAACAGAATTATTGGCTGCTGCTATTAAGCCCATGTCTGATATATATAAAAGAAATGCTTGTTGAATAACCTGATCATCTGGAATTATGCCTTTTGGTTTAATCCAAGTATTTTTATAAGGCGGCATTCTCTTTGGTTCAAAGTAATCTTGAATTTCAACCGGCCTCATTTCAATTTCTCTTTGCTTCAAAAACATAGGCATATCTTTGCTATCAATATTAAGCTTTTTAAGTATTATTTCTCTAATTTCTATTTCGTCCTTTAGCTCTTCTGGAGAAGGAACATCTGGAATTGAAATTTCATGCTCTAAACCGTCCTCGTCTTTTTGGAATGAGATAGAGCAGCTGAATATAGCTTCTCCATCTTGCAAGGCTTTTACATTTCTTGTAGTAAAACTCTTACCATTCCTTATTCTGTCGACAGTAAATATAATTGGTTTATCCATATTCCCAGGCCTTAGAAAATAAGAATGAAAGGAGTGAGCATAATGTTCTACATCAATTGTTTTATAGGCAGCAATCAATGTTTGAGCCATTACCTGTCCACCAAATACTCTTCCCCAACCAACATTCTTGCCAGTCCAACTATAAATATCTCTATCTACTTTATTTAATCTAAAGAGGCTTAAAGATTTTTCTATGGAGTTTTTTTCTTCGGTCATTATATGTTTTTAGCAATAAATTTTTTTAAGCTTAGCTCTAATTATAGTGGTTTATCTTACATGGTATGTAAAAAAACTAGAACTTTCATATTTCAAAAAGTATGATGTCATACCTAACTCACTTAATATTAAATAATGACTGTTAATAAAAGCATTGAATTGGCTCTAAAACCAAACGAAAAAATAGAGGTATCTGACATTTTCAAAATTGATACAAAGATATCAGTTAAGCGGTTTAAAGAAAAAACAGAATGGGTTCCAGAAATTGATGAAGGTTACATTTTTGACAAAGAAACAACATTATCAATTTTAGCAGGCTTTAGTCATAACAGAAGAGTAATGATTCAAGGCTTTCATGGTACAGGTAAATCTACTCACATAGAACAAATTGCTGCACGCTTGAACTGGCCTTGTGTAAGAATTAATTTAGATAGTCATATAAGCAGAATAGATTTGCTTGGCAAGGATGCAATAAAACTTAAGGACGGAAAGCAAATAACTGAATTTCAAGAGGGCTTGCTCCCATGGTCTATACAAAATCCAGTTGCGCTTGTTTTTGATGAATATGATGCAGGAAGACCAGATGTAATGTTTGTAATACAAAGAATTCTTGAAGTAGAAGGTAAGTTAACATTACTTGATCAAAATAAAGTAATTGAGCCTCATCCCTCTTTTAGATTATTTGCTACAACTAATACTGTAGGTCTTGGAGATGTGACTGGCTTGTACCACGGAACACAACAAATTAATCAGGGTCAAATGGATAGATGGCATATCCTATCCACCTTAAATTATCTTGATGTTAATCAAGAACTTAAAGTAGTTTTATCTAAAGTTAGAGATATGAAAACAACTAAACATCAGGAGGTCATTAGAAATATGATTAAACTTGCAAATCTTACAAGAAATGGTTTTGCTAATGGAGATATATCAACACTAATGTCACCTAGAACAGTTATATCGTGGGCTCAGAACTATAAAATTTTTAAGGATATAAGAGACTCCTTTAAATTGACTTTCTTAAATAAATGCGATGATTTAGAAAAACCAATTGTTAATGAGTATTTCCAAAGATGTTTTGACATTGATATTAACGAAAGCTCTTAAAATTCTATGAGTTGGGTAAAACACAGGGATAAGTTACATGAAGCAGCGCTTTCATCCATTAAGTCAATTTCAAAAATTAAGACTCTTACCTCTAAAAATGGTATTCCACAAAGACCTCCTTCCTTTAATCAAACAATATTAACTTCAGCACCACGCTCTACAAAAGATTTACCATCATGGAGAGGAGAAGCTGATTTTCAAGCTTTTTGGTATTTATTTCATAAAACTAAGCCTGATGTTGATCTTAGTATGCCAGCACGAATTGTTTTTAATGAGCTTGAGATGTCACGTGTTGAAATTTTGGGATCTAGCTATTACAAAGGTTCTCAAACTAATATTACTGAATATCTTAAAACAATAAATATTGATGATAAAAAATCGCCACACTATTTAGCTTTATGCTCAAATCTTTGGCTTAAGGATGCTTGTGGCATACATTTATCTGCATCATTGAAGAAGCTTTTAAAAGAATTTAATGAAGAATATGTTGTAAACAATGCGTTAGATAATGTTAAAAATTACTTAATTTCTTCATTAAATGATCAAGATAAATTTCAAAAAGCTTCCTTGGATTTTTTGAGAAAAATAAAACTTCTTAAATCGATTAAAGATGACAATATTGAGGAAGAGGAAGAAGCAATAGAATCACCAGGAAGCACAGATGATATTGAAGATGAAACTGAAAGCTCTAATAACAATGAATTGAGAGATGGTGAATCATCCCTAGATGATTTGAACATGGATTACGAAAATATCGAGCAGACCTCAGAAATGACAGATGGTACTGCTGTTGATGAAGAAATTGATGTGCTGGCTTACCCAAATAATGACTATGTCCTTGCTAATAAAAATTATTCTATATTCACCAAAGAATATGATGAAATAATTGAAGCAAGAGATCTTACAACTCCTGATGAGGCCATTAGACTTAGAACACAATTAGATAACCTAATAAAACCATATCAAACTACTATAGGAAGGCTAGCAAATAAACTACAAAGATTATTGTTAGCTCAACAAAATACGAGCTGGAATTATAATCTTGAGGAAGGAATGCTCGATACTGCAAGGCTTCATAGAGTAATAGCAAAACCAGGATATCCGTTAAGTTTTAAACAAGAAACTGAAAATAATTTTAAAGATACTATTGTTAGTCTGTTAATAGATAATTCAGGCTCCATGAGAGGTAGATCAATAAGTCTAGCAGCAATTTGTACAGACATAATTGGTAGTACTTTAGAGCGATGTCAAATTAAAACAGAAATTTTAGGCTTTACTACAAAAAACTGGAAAGGTGGAGATTCAAAACAAAAATGGATAAAGCAAGGCAGTCAAATGAATCCTGGTCGACTGAATGACATTCGACATATTATCTATAAAAGTGCGGATAACAGCTGGAGAAGATCTAGAAAACACTTTGGCACTATGCTCAGGGAGGGTCTTTTAAAAGAAAATATAGATGGTGAAGCATTGATTTGGTCGCACGAAAGACTAATTTCTAGAAATGAGGACAGAAGAATCCTTATTGTTATATCAGATGGAGCTCCAGTTGATGATAGTACCCTATCTGCAAATAATGAAGAATATTTAGATAACCACCTTAAAAAAGTTATTTTTGAAATCGAAAATGATAGTCCAATTGAATTACAAGCAATCGGAATTGGGCATGATGTGACTAAGTATTATAAGAATGCCATTACTATAAATAGAGCTGAAGAACTTGGTGAGGTTCTTCTTGATCAGTTAACAAAACTTTTCAAGAATTAATTTCTATATTAAAATGCTGTAATGTTTACAGTGTAAACATTAAGTTGGAGTATGAATGAAAATTAAAAAACAAGACGGGCCACCAAAGGATTTATTATATTTTGATGACGAGGTAAATTTAACGCCATTACAAGTAGAAGACGTAGTTGAAATATTTAACACTCCTCTAACTGGTTCATATAATTGGGACTATACCGTAGCTGATAATAGGATTAAAAAGCTTTACGAGCTTGGCAAAGAATTAAATTGGAATGGATCAATAGATCTTAAATGGGATTACACCCACCCTGCTGACCAAAAAATTATTGAGCCTGATGAGCAGCTTCCACACGAAACTCTTGAGGCATATGAAAATCTAACTGAAGAAGAAAAAATCTTATTCGATCGTCACTCAACTGCAGAATTAATGAGTCAATTTTTGCATGGTGAACAAGGGGCGCTTTTAGTTGCTTCGCAATTAGCATCCTGTGCGCCTACCTATAATGCAAAACTATATGCTGCATCACAAACATTTGATGAGGCTAGACATGTTGAAGTTTTCAATAGATACCTTCAAGAAAAAATAGGTATTCATTATCCAATAAACCCTGCTCTAAAAACTTTACTTGATAAAATTCTTACAGATGAGCGCTGGGACTTAAAATTTATTGGTATGCAAATAATTATTGAAGGCTTAGCTCTAGCTGCCTTCCAAATGTTAAAAACTATAACTAAGGACCCTCTGCTAAAACAATTATTGCATTATGTAGTTAGAGATGAAGCTAGACATGTTACTTTTGGAATTAATTATCTTGAGGACTATATTAAGACTCTTTCTCAAGAGGAAATTGAAGACAGAGCTGAGTTTGCATATGAGGCCTGTGTTATTTCCAGAGAGAGGTTAATAAATACCAAGTCAGAACAAAGATTTTTAGGGATGTCCCCTGAGGAAGCAAGAGAATTTCAATTAAATACTGCAACTTTTGATATGTTCAGAAATTTCTTATTCTCAAGAGTGATACCTAATCTCTCAAGAATAGGACTTTTAACTGAAAAAGTTCGTCCAAAATTTGAAGCTCTTGGACTGCTTGAATATGAGCATGCTCCTGATGATTTTGAATGCGATTGGACTGAATTAAAGAAACCACTTGAAAGCTTTGATAAAATCCCTGAAGCTATATAAATAATTTAAATAGTCACTAAAAAGCTTTAAATTTGTTATTAAGTCTATACTTATTATATATATTCCATAAGGAGGGAATTTTATGTCCAATCATTCAGCTTTGAATACATTTGGTAAATCAGGAAATCCTGCAATTAGATCATCTGCTTTTAATATTAGATCAAATGATTCTAGTGATAGGATGACTTTAGATGGAGCTGTAAATAAAACAGCAATTATGTTGTTAGTATTAGTCTCAACAGCAATATTTTCATGGATGTTTTCATCTAACCCGGTTGTTCAATTAATCAGCTTTATATCAATATTTGCTGGTTATATATCTATGTTTGCAACCTTTGGATTTTACATATTTTTTATAGGATGGGTGGTTAAACCACGTCCCTATCTAGCACCAAAATTATGGTTAATTGTTGCTGCCGGTCAGGGTTTTCTCGTCGGAAACATATCGCTTTTTGCAGAATCAATGTATCCCGGTATAGTTCTTGAAGCTGTCTCACTTACTTTCTTCGTTGCTGCTTCTTTATTAATTGCCTATAAGTCTGGGCTTATAAAGCCAACTCAAAATTTTGTGTTAATGGTATTTGCTGCAACTGTAGGCATTGTTTTATTTTATTTATCACTATGGCTTTTATCACTATTTGGATTTGGTTTGCCTAATATAATTAGCGGTAACAGCAATACTGCTATTGGATTCTCTTTATTTGTTGTTGCTATGGCTGCTTTTAATCTTGTTATTGATTTTGATATTATCGAGCAGTCAGCTGATGAAGGGTCTCCGAAATATATGGAATATTTTGGTTCTATGGCATTAACTATTACTTTAGTTTGGTTATACATAGAAATATTAAGGCTGCTGATGAAACTAAACTCAAGAAGATAATGCTATCAGGAAATCCTTTTTTATTAATTTTGGGGGTAATTTCAATTTTAATATTTTTTACACTATTAAGAACTCGCGCATCAAAAAAACAGATGCAAAGAAATAATAGAGCTGACTATTCTTGGTATTGGTCCAATAATAGAAAAAAGAAGAAAGAAGAAAATATTATCGATGGCGTAGCAGAAGAAATAAAAGATGATAAAGATTAATACATTTATATTAATTATATTGGCTTTTCAAATAAGCTTTGATGCTAAATCTGAAGCTCCAATTATTCAACCAGGCGCACCTGGAGAAAGCTCAAAAATTCTTGATCCTAAAATAGCATCAGATATTGCAGGTTCAAGTTATGTTGATGCCGATATCAATTTTTTACAAGGAATGATCATGCATCACAGGCAAGCTGTATTGATGTCAAAACTTGCTAAAAATAGAACTAACAATAAAACAATTCTTGATTTAGCTGACCGTATTAATTTTTCTCAAGCAGATGAAATTGATTTCATGGAAGCTTGGCTTAAATCTAAAAATAAATTGCAATCTGAGTCAAAAGATAATCATCATTTACATATAAAAATGTCTGGTATGGCAAGCGAAACACAGCTAAAAAAACTTAAAAGTTCAATTGCAACCGACTTTGATAGATTATTTCTTCAACTAATGATTGCACATCATGATGGTGCATTAGAAATGGTTGATGACCTAAAAAAGTATCCTGGCTCAGCATATGACCCCCTTCTAAATGAATTCGTATCTGACCTTGTGAATGACCAAGCTGTTGAAATTGAAAGAATGAATTCTATTGCTGTAAATCTATCAGATGACCCAAGAGCTGGACTTTCTCCAGGACTATATATTGCTGATGAGGCTATATTAAATCTTGAATTAATTGCTTCATTAAAGAAACCTACTGGTTTTTATGATTCAGAGGACCTTGCCCAAAAAGGAGTTGAAGATCCTACTATAGATCTTGACGAAGAAAAGGAGTTAACAACTATAGAAAAATCAAAAGCATTAAAATCTCCTATCTTGGATTTTGCGAATACCGATATGGCTTTTAGAGATAACTTATTGGTGGCCGGAAATTATCATGGCTTTAATATGTACAAGATAAATAAAAATGGAGTACCAAGTTTAATATCATCAATAGTTTGTCCTGGAGGACAGGGTGATGTATCAATAGTCGGGAATATATTAATAATGTCAGTTGAGCAGACAAGAAGCAGGCTTGACTGTGGTTTACAAGGTGTTTCGAGAGACGCTAGTCCGGACAGATTTAGAGGTATTAGAATTTTTGACATTACAGATCTTGAAAATCCAATTCAAGTTGCTGCTGTGCAAACCTGCAGAGGCTCGCATACCCATTCTGTTGTAGAAGGTCCAACTGAAGATAATAAAATAATTATTTATAACTCAGGTACTGCAAGTGTAAGAGACGAAGAAGAAATGGAAGAATGTATCGGAGATATAGCTGGAGATAATAGAACAGCTTTATTTAGAATAGATGTTATTGAAATACCAATTGATAGCCCTCACGAATCAAGAATAGTTAGTAGTCCTGCAGTTTTTGCTGATCCAGAAACTGGTGTGCTGGGTGGTCTTTGGATTGGAGGAGATCATGGAGATGATACTCAAGAAACAAGTCCTACAGACCAATGTCATGATATAACAGTATTTCCATCAAAAAATATTGCTGCTGGAGCTTGTTCTGGGAATGGTATTCTTTTTGATATAAGTGATCCGTATAACCCCAAAAGATTAGATGTTGTTACAGATACAGGTTTTGCATATTGGCATTCTGCTACATTTAATAATGATGGTTCTAAAGTAATTTTTACTGATGAGTGGGGTGGCGGTGGCAGAGCTAGATGTAGAGCTTGGGATCCTCTTGACTGGGGAGCTGATGCTATTTATGACATAGTTGACAATAAACTTGAATTTAGAAGTCATTATAAAATGCCTGCTCCACAGGTAGAAACTGAAAATTGTGTAGCTCACAATGGATCAATAATTCCAATTCCTGGTCGTGATATTTTTGTTCAAGCATGGTATCAAGGTGGGATTTCTATAATGGATTTTACTGATTCATCAAACCCTAAAGAAATAGCATACTTTGATAGAGGTCCAATTGATAAAGATATCTTAATTACTGGAGGTTATTGGTCTGCATACTATTATGACGGTTACATTTATGGTACTGAGATTACTAGAGGCCTAGATGTCTTTAAACTCTTGCCAAGTGATCACATAAGCAAAGAAGAAATTGATCAAGCTGCAAACGCATACCCCTTAGATGGGCCCATGGTTTTTAATCCACAACAACAAATACCAATGGTATGGCAAGAGACAAATGCAAGTAGATAAAATTTAATTATGTTTATAAAAATTGCTTTTGACTTTGGAATTACTAATACTGACATAGCCATTGAAAAAAATAATAAAATGGAATTTCATTCATTTCCATCGGAAAAAGTTGAAACTTCATTTATCTTAAAAATTCTCAATGATTTAAAAGTTGATATAAATCAAGTAACTAAAATTGCTGTTACCGGTGGAAAATCTAGTGATCTTGAAGATGCTATTGATTCAATACCATTGGTAAAAATTAATGAAGTTCAAGCAATAGGTTATGGCGCTAGAGATCTATATGAAATAAAAGATTCTAAATTCATGGTAGTAAGTACTGGAACAGGTACTGCCTGTGTTGGTTATATAAATAAAAAATTTACTCATTTGGGTGGAATATCTATCGGAGGTGGGACATTGCAAGGCTTATCAAAGCTAACTATAGATACAAACAAACCAAATGAAATTGAAGAATTGGCTTCGACTGGTGATAAAAATAATCTAGATTCATTAATTGGTGAAGTTGTAAATAATATTGGTGCTCTTGACCCAGAGATAACAGCCTCTAATTTTTCTAAAGCTAGAAATAGTTCTAATTTAAGTAACTATGATATAGCCGCCTCTTTATCTAACATGGTCGGAGAAGTTATTGGAACTGTAGGCTATCTAAATGCTTTACTGCTAGGTGTCGATAATATCTATTTCATTGGGAGAGTCTCTACATTAAATACAGTTAAAAATGGAATAGAAAAAAGACTTAATTTGGCTGGTGTCAAAGGCAATTACATGAAAAACCAGGATTTTGGAAACGCCATTGGTGCTATTGCATATTTAAATGCTAATACCTAAAATGTAAATTATTAACAATATTTCCAATGATAGTAACAGACAAATCTTCGATTATTACTTTTGCAATACCGGTTTTCATGCTGCTTATTCTTATTGAGTACTGTTATGGTGTGTATAAGGGTAAAAGCAACTATAGGTTAAATGATACCTTTACTAGTTTATCAATTGGAATGATTAGTAGATATCCAACCATGCTCAATCTTGGCATGCAAAGTCTAATTTTTGTCTATATCAGTAAATATTTTAATGTTGGGTTATTGTCTGTTAAAAACCCAATTACTTGGATTATTGCATTTCTCCTATACGACCTTTCTTATTACTGGATGCACAGAATGCATCATGAAATAAAAATTTTATGGGCAACTCATAGCGTTCATCATCATGGTGAAGAATTTAATCTATCTACAGCTTTGAGACAAACAAGTACTGGTTGGCTATGGAAATGGGTTTTTTATCTGCCAATGATATTCCTTGGAGTGCCCGGAGAGGTATTTATAACTGTGGCAGGTATTAATTTGGTGTATCAATTTTGGGTTCATACTGAGCATATAGGCCATCTAGGTTTTTTAGAGAAAATATTTATTACTCCAATGAATCACGGCATTCATCATGCTAAAAATAAAGAGTATATTGACGCCAACTATGGTGGAGTATTTATTATATGGGATCGTATGTTTGGGACATATATCCCAAGGGATCCTGAAATAAAGCCTATTTATGGAACTGTAAGTGCACTTAAGAGTTGGAATCCTATATGGGCAAATTTTCAAATTTTTACAACTATGTTTAAAGACTCCATAAAAACAAAAAAACTAAGCGATAAGATTAAGGTATGGTTTTCAAAAACTTACTGGAGACCTGATGATTGTATAGAAGAAAAGGATTTAAATGATTTTTATACAAAATATAATCCTGAGATCACATCAGACATAAAGATTTTTAGCTTTTTGCAACTGATATTTACTGGCACGGTCTCAACTTCAGTCTTATTTTTCTTATCTCAAATTACATATAACGAAATCTTTATATATGCCATTGCTATAACTGCTTTGAGCTCAATGACTGGTCTTTTGTTAGAAGGTAAAAAATATATGTATTTTGTAATATTAATGTTTTCAGTTTTAGGTATTTTAAGTATTGAATTATTTGGAGTACTTAATATAAATCTTCTTTCAACAACACTTCTAAGCAGTCAGCTATATGTGAATATTCTTTTAGTATGCCTTGTTTATATTTATCAAAGCTACCAAGGTTTTTCAGCAGCAAAAGTAAGGTAATCAGATTAAGAAATAATTTTAGCAGGAACTCCAGCGACGGTAGTGTTTTCTGGAACATCCTTAAGCACAAGACTGCCAGCTGCTACAATTGCGCCTTCTCCTATTGTGATGTCACCAAGAATAGTACTAGCAGCAAAAATTGATGCGCCTTTTTTAATATTTGGATGCCTTTTTCCTGATTCAAAACCTTTGCCGCCTAAAGTTACTCCTTGAAAAATTGAAACCTCAGATTCAATCTCGCAAGTTTCACCAATGACAACACCGGTAGCATGATCAATCATAACTGCTCCCCCAATTTTTGCAGCTGGATGGATATCTACTCCAAAGACTTCTGAAGCTCTGTTTTGAAAGAAAAGCGCCATAGTATGACGATCATTATTCCATAAACAATGTGCCGCCCTATACGTTGCTAAGCCTAAAAAGCCCTTATAAAAAAGTAATGGTGTGGAAAAATATTTACAGGCAGGATCATGATCCATAAAAAACTTTATGTCTTCTTCTAGATTTTTTTCTATATCTTTACAATCTCTATAAACTTCTAAAATAAATTTTTTTATATCCATTGCAGATAGAGCATCACTATGCAGTTTAGAGGCTAGAATTGATGCAACTGCGCCGATTAAATCTTTTTGCGATAAAACAAGTGAATATAAAAAAGAGCCAAGAGAAGGTTCTGCTTCAACTCTTAGCTTAATCTCATCTTGAATTTTGGTCCATAAATCTTTATCCATACGGTAAGGATTATAAGCTTATTGAGATAATATAAAAGCTCAGGTGCTATAAAAGCACCTGAGTATTATTTATTTGACGTCAAACCTATCAGCATTCATGACCTTATTCCATGCTGAAATAAAATCACCAACAAATTTATCTTCGGCATCATTGGATGCATAAACTTCTGCTATTGCTCTTAATTGAGAATTTGATCCAAAAACTAAATCAGATCTAGTAGCAGATCTAACTTTGTCACCGGTTGATCTATCAAATGCCTCATATGAGTTTCCAGTTCCGTTAGGTTTCCATTGAACAGACATATCCAACAAAGTGTCAAAGTAATCATTCGTCATTGTATTAGTGTCACTTGTAAAAATACCATGGCCACTTGAACTAATGCCTAAAGATCTCATTCCACCCAGCAATACTGTCATTTCTGGTGCAGTTAAATTTAACAATTGTGCTTTATCTAACATCATTTCCTCTGGGGTAACATTGATACCTGATTTGTGGAAGTTTCTAAAACCATCCGAATGTGGTTCTAAAACATCGAAAGATGCAGCATCTGTCTGATCTTCAGTAGCATCTCCTCTACCTGGAGTGAATGGAACTTTTTTTCCTGTTGCCATTTCAATACCAACATTACCAGCCAGAACTATAACATCAGCAACTGAAGCTCCTGTCTCATTTGAAATAGTTTCATAAATACCTAAAACCTTTTGAAGTTG
>Ga0066377_10000067_pt1 | contig 22849 bp, 14 predicted proteins | sample Knorr_S23_td_Sur_FD_70946 | JGI IMG/M metagenome (GOLD analysis project Ga0066377, IMG submission 70946) | Marine microbial communities from Southern Atlantic Ocean transect - Knorr_S23_td_SurfaceB_ad_5m_LV_B | ecosystem: Environmental > Aquatic > Marine > Oceanic | place: Southern Atlantic...
GACAGGCAGGAGGCAACGAGGCAACTGATGGAAAAGCCTTCCACGGCAAGATCCGAGCTGACATTATGATCGTAGGCATAGGCAACTCCGATACAAATGGCAAAAGCAATCGCCAGCGCTCCCAGGATCACACTCTGGAGTTTGAAGAGGATTGCGTAGTTCATGCCAATGCGTGTGGATTTGTTGGGACTTCCGGCTTATCGGGAGGCATGGAGTAACTTGAGGAGATCCTTGATATTCTCCTCCCGGGTGATGACAACAACGCGGTCACCGGCCAGAATCCGGTCGTCAGCTCCGGGGACCTTTACCTGGAATTTATGCAGAAGGGCAACGAGGACGGCATGCTTCGGCCAGTTGATTTCCTTGAGGGCCTTTCCGGCGCAGGGGCTGTCCAATGAGACTTGGATTTCCAGGATACGAGCCGCTTGTTGAGGGAAACTGAACAGTTCGACGTACGGCTCGCTGGAAAGATATCGCAGGACCTCGTTGGCCGTTACCAGGCGGGGCGCCACGAGCGTCTCGATATCAAGGGCTGACCGGAGGTTGTACAGGATTTCCTCGTAGTCACTCTTGTTGATGACCGTTTGCACATGCTTGGCCCCGAGCTTGGACGCTTGAATACTGGTCATGACGTTGCGCTCGTCGTCACTGGTCGAGGCCACGAAGTAGTCTGCGTTGCTGATTTGTTCCTCCTCAAGCAAGCGCAGGGAGGTTCCATCCCCATTGATGAAGGTGACTTGCGGGAAACGCTCCGCCAAGCGGCGGCATTTTTCCTCATCCTGCTCGATTACCCGTACCTTGAAACGGGGATTTCCCAGCAGGCGAACCAAGGCCACCGCGGTCTCGCTCCCCCCAAAGATGACTACCCGGACTTCCCGCCCCGTCGAATGGGGGTCCAGGTTGGTGCGAAGCTTGTAGAGTTCACTGGGAGGACCAAAAACCGTTACCACGTCACCGGCCTCGAGGACCGTATCGGCGGAAGGAATATCCTGTTCCTCGCCCCGTTGGTAAAATCCGAACTTGATTTCCGGATGCAGCTTGATGTCCCGCAAGGCTTTGCCACGGAATTTCGCTTTTTCATCAACCACGATCCGCTGGGCTTCAATTTGCCCGCGAGCAAAGTTCTCCACCGCGATACGAGCCGGATTCCGAATGGATTTGGCCAGCTCCAAGGCGCAGAGGCCCTCCGGATTGAGCATCATGTCGATCCCGAAATGGAGAGGATAGTTGACTAAGGAGGTGTCTGTGAAGGTCTGGTCGTGGATGCGGCTGATGACCGTTTTCACCCCGAGTACGCGGGCCAGGGAGCAGGCAATGAGGTTGGTCTCATCCTTGCTCGTCATGGCCAGGAAGTGATCACATCCGTCGGCGATGGCTTTCTTCAGAGTCTCTGCACTGCTGCCACTGCCGACGATTACCCGGACATTGTGTTCCTCATCGATGGCGAAGGCCCGGTCAGGGTTCGTCTCGATGACGGTCACGTCGTGGCCCGCGTCACTGAGAACATGGCTCAGATGGCGGCCCACTTCACCGGCACCAACGATTACGACTTTCATGTGGCCTGCGAGTGTAGCAGTGCATCGGGGGAATGAAAGGAAAAATCCGCTCCCTGTGGGATCAGGCTTCCTCTACATCCACCTCGACGATGTGGTTGATGCCGACCAGCGTATCCTTTTCCTTCAAGTTGATCAGGCGGACGCCCTGGGTCGTCCGGCCAATGACCCGAACCTCCTTGACGCGTGTCCGGACAGCTTGTCCACCGTTGGTGAGAAGCATGATTTCATCCTCTTCGTCCACGCTGAGGGCGCCTGTTACGGCGGTCGTGCGCATGGCGATGATGCCGCTGCCGCCCCGCTTCTGGACACGATACTGGTCAAATTCCGTCCGCTTGCCCTGGCCATTTTCGCCGGCGATCAGAAGGGTTGTGTTTTCCCGAACCACCTCAATGGTGACGACCCGGTCATCTGCGCCCTTGAGGGTGATCCCCTTGACCCCCCGGGTGGCGCGGCCTTGGTCGCGCAAATCGGTTTCGTTGAAACGGATGGACATACCCCGGCGGGTGATCATGCACAGGTCATCTTCACCGGACGTAAGCTTCACCCCGATGAGAGCGTCGTCTTCATCGATGTTGATACCGATGATACCACCCCGGCGGAAATTCTTGTAATCGCTGAGGTTTGTCTTCTTCACGATTCCCTTGCTGGTCGCCATGACCAGGTGGAGATCGTCCGAGAATTCCTGTACCGGGATCATGGCCGCAACGCGCTCATCCTTTTGCAGGGCGAGCACGTTGGCGATGCTGCGTCCTTTGGAAACGCGTGTCCCTTCCGGGATATCAAAAACCTTTTCCACGTACACGCGCCCATTGTTCATGAAGAACATCATGTAATCGTGGGTGCTGGCTGTGAAAAGATGCTCAACGTAGTCCTCCTCGTGGGAGCCTGCACCGATGACGCCCTTTCCGCCACGCTTTTGGGAGCGGAAACTGCTGACGGGAGTCCGCTTGATGAAGCCCTTCTTCGAAATGGTAATGCAGCAACCCTCGTTGACAATCAGGTCTTCCATTCGGAATTCGCCTTCTGCCGGGATGAGTTGAGTCTGTCTCGGGGTGGCGTACTTCTCCTTCATTTCGAGAAGTTCCGTCTTGATGACTTCCAGCAAACGGCCCTCGTTTTCGAGGATCTCCGTGAGTTCGTTGATCAACTTGATCAACTCCACGTACTCAGCCTCGATTTTTTCCCGCTCCAATCCAGTCAGTTGGTAAAGGCGCATGTCGAGGATGGCATCCGTTTGGCGGAGTGACAACGGGTACTTTTCCATCAACTTGATCTTGGCCTCGTCGCGGTTGCGGCTGGCCCGGATGATCTTGACGAAGTCGTCCAGGTTATCGAGGGCGATTTTCAAGCCCTCGAGGATGTGTGCCCGTGCCTCGGCCTTGGCCTTGCGGAAGGCGGTCCGGCGACGGACGACCTCCCGGCGGTGCTCGACGTAGACCTCGAGCATTTCCTTCATGTTCATTTCCTTCGGCCGGCGGTCGACCAGTGCCAGGAGAATGACCCCGAAAGACGATTCCAGGGCAGTGTGCTTGAACAGCTTGTTGACCACTACGCGGGGAATTTCGCCACGCTTCAGCTCGATCACGATACGGGTGTTCTCATCGGACTCATCCCGCAGGTCGCTGACCCCTTCTATCACCTTCGCTTGAACCAGTTCAGCGATCTTGGTCACCAGGTTGGCCCGGTTGACGTTATAGGGGATTTCCGTGACAACGAGCTGTTCCTTGCCCTGTTTGAGCTCCTCCGTGTGGATGACGCCACGCATGCGGACGATTCCACGGCCGGTGCGGATGTACTTGTCGATTCCCTCCCTGCCGGTGATGCATCCCCCGGTCGGGAAGTCCGGACCGAGGATGATATTGGCAAGGTCATCGATTGACATGTTGGGATTGTCAATCAAGGCACAGGTCCCATCGATCAACTCACCCAGATTATGCGGGGGGATGTTGGTCGTCATCCCGACCGCAATCCCCGTGGAACCGTTCATCAACAGGTTCGGCAGGGCGGATGGGAGAACGCTGGGCTCGGTGGTGTCCTCCTTGTAGTTGGGAACAAAATCAACGGTATCCTCGTCCAGTTGACGGATGAGTTCCTCGGAGGCGGCGGTGAGGCGACACTCGGTGTACCTGTAGGCCGCGGGCGGGTCGCCGTCAATGGAACCAAAGTTGCCTTGCGGATCCACCAGCGGGACACGCATGACCCAGTTCTGGGCCATCCGGACCAATGTGTCGTAAACCGAGGCGTCCCCGTGCGGGTGGTATTTACCCAGCACTTCACCAACAACGGCGGCGCACTTGTCAAAGCTGCGGTTGTGAATCAGTCCCTGCCGGAGCATGGAGTAGAGGATTCGCCGCTGGACCGGCTTGAGGCCGTCACGGGCATCGGGAAGGGCTCGGCTGATAATGACCGACATCGAGTAATCGATATAGGCCCGTTCCATGACCTCTGTGATGTTGGACTGGATGACTTTCTCTTTTTCAGTATACATTGCGCAGATTCGCAGGGGTGAAATTGTATTTGATTAGACGTCGAGGTTGCTCGTGTTGAGGGCGTTGTCCTCGATGAAGGCCCGACGCGATGGCACATCGTCGCCCATCAGCATGGTAAAGGTCTGCTCTGCCTTGGCGGCATCCTCGATGTTGATTTGCAGGAGACGGCGTGTCTCCGGATTCATCGTTGTTTCGTAGAGCTGCTTGGGGTTCATTTCCCCGAGTCCCTTGTACCGCTGGATGCTGAGCCCGCGGCGGCCCAACTCACGGATCTTCGGGAGCAGATCCAGGATGCTATTGAGCTCGATCCGGTTTTCCTTTTCCGGATTACCAAGGTTTTCCACCAGATGGTAGCGCGCTTCCTCCCCCGGGGTCCATGTCTGGACACTCAACCCGAGGCGGGAGTGCTCATTCAGTACCTTGCTCATGGCGGCCGATTCGAAAATTTCGTGGATGCTGACCCGCTGGTTCACGGTACGGTCGTTGTGTTCAACCTGCCGGATGACAACATCAGCAAAGGCGTCTTCAATTCCCTCCTCGGCGATGAAGTGGACACGCTCCTCCTCGTTTTTCAGGAAACGGAAAGTTTCATCATTACCCGTGCGGATACGGACAATGTACTTTGGCAAATGCTCCCCGTCGTGCTGGTCAAGGTAGGTGTCCAGTTGGCACCCGTAACGCGTGACCCCGTTGCCCAGCAATTCCAGCCGTGCCAGGGATTCCACGATCCGGTCAACCTTGGCCGGCGGGTACTCATGATCATCCCGCAGGCGGACCAGCGTAACGTCTTCGGATCCCAACTCCAGCAGGATACGGTTCAGTTGCTCGTCATTGTCGACGTACTGCTCACGGCGCCGGCGCTTGATCTTGTACAGCGGAGGTTGGGCGAGGTAAACATACCCGTTTTCGATCAATCCGCGCATCTGGCGATACAGGAATGTCAGCAGCAGGGTGGAAATGTGCGCACCATCCACGTCCGCATCACACATGATGATGACCCGGTGGTAGCGAGCCTTTTCGGCATCGAACGCCCCGTCGCCCTCGTGGTCCCCGATGCCGGTTCCCATGGCGGTAATGATGGTGCGGATTTCGTTGTTGTTGAGGACCTTGTCGATACGGGCTTTCTCAACGTTGATGAGCTTACCGCGAATCGGAAGAATCGCCTGATAGCGACGGTCGCGTCCCTGCTTGGCGGAACCGCCTGCAGAGTCACCCTCAACGATAAAGATTTCGCACAGCGTGGGATCCTTTTCGGAACAGTCTGCCAGCTTCCCCGGCAAGCCGCCGGTGGTCATGACGCTCTTGCGGACCGTTTCGCGGGCCTTTCGGGCGGCGTCACGGGCGCGGGCGGCGTTGAGGGCTTTTTCAATGATCTTCTTGGCCAGGGCGGGAGTCGTCTCAAACTCGTACTTGAGTTTTTCCCCCATGATCCGCTGAACAATGCCATCAACCTCCCCGTTGGACAGTTTGGTCTTGGTCTGGCCCTCGAACCGTGGCTCCGGGACCTTGACCGAGATGACCGCTGTCAGTCCTTCGCGCACATCGTCACCGGAAATATTCGGATCTTTTTCCTTAACGATGTTGTTCTGCTTGGCGTAGGTGTTGATGACCCGCGTCAGGGCGGTGCGGAATCCACTCAGGTGTGTTCCCCCTTCAATGTTGTGAATGGAGTTCGCGTAGGCGTAAATCTGGTCATTGTAGCTGTCGTTGTACTGTAGCGCGATATCGACCACGATCTTGGAGCCGTCCTTCTGGTTTTCGTTGGCAACCGCCTCGCCGGAAAAGGAAATAGCGTTCGAATGGACAACCGTCTTGCCCCGGTTGAGGAAGGTGACGTACTCGGAAATGCCGTCGTTGAACTGGAAGGACTCTTTCCGGTTGGTGCGCTGATCTTCCAGCGTGATGGAAATTCCCGGATTGAGGAAGGCCAGTTCCCGCAGGCGTTTGGCCAGCAAATCATACTTGAAATCGCGGGTGGTGAGGAAAATCTCCGGATCGGGCAACCAGCTGATCTTGGTACCGGTCTTTTTGGTTTTCCCGATGATGCTCATCTTCTCGGTGGTCTTGCCCCGGCTGAACGCCATGTGGTGGACCTTTTCATCCCGGCTGACTTCCACTTCAAACCATTCGGAGACGGCGTTCACACACTTGGCACCGACACCGTGCAGGCCACCGGACACTTGATAAGCTCCTTTGCCGAATTTGCCCCCGGCGTGAAGGTTGGTCATGACAAGCTCCAGCGCGGGCATCTTGTGCTTGGGGTGCATGTCCACCGGGATGCCCCGGCCGTCGTCTTCCACGGAGATGGAGCCATCGCTATGGAGGCTGACTTTTACCTCGCTACAGTGGCCGGCGAGGGCTTCGTCGATGGCGTTGTCGACAATTTCGAAAACACAGTGATGAAGGCCGCGCTCGTTGGTGTCGCCGATGTACATATCGGGGCGTTTGCGGACGCCTTCAAGGCCTTCCAGTTTCTCGATTTTCGAGGCATCATAAACCTCGGGGGAGCTTTTGCTTTTAGCCATTGATTATGAACGTTTTATAAAACTTAAAAATCCGGCCGAAGCCGGGTTCCGGATACGTGAATATTAGGCCAGAGGGAGGGGGGGGAGCGCAAGAGAAAAAGGGCTGAAAAAGCGCCTTTTTCTGGTGGTTTTCCGGATCAGAGATCGAGGAAATTCTGGAGCAACTGCATTCCGTTTTCAGTTGCCAGGGATTCGGGGTGAAACTGGACCCCATGGATCGGCAATTCGCGGTGCTGCATGCCCATGATTTCGCCCATTTCGGTCTCCGCGGTGATTTCCAGGCAATCGGGAATGGAGTCTTTTTCGACGAGCAGGGAGTGATATCGTGTGGCTTGGAATTGCTGGGGAAGATTCTTGAACAAGCCTTTGCCGGTATGGGAGATGGGGGATGTCTTGCCGTGCATGAGCCGGCCGGCGCGAACGACGTTGCCCCCGAAGAACTGGCCAATGCACTGATGCCCCAGGCAGACCCCGAACAGAGGGATGCCCGACTGGGAAAATGCCCTAATGATCTCGATGCTGTTACCGGCCTCGTTGGGGCTGCAGGGGCCCGGGGAAATGAGGACACGGTCGGGCTTGAGGGCGAGCGCCTCGGTTCCGCTCAGTTCATCATTCCGGAACACGCGTTGCTCGACCCCCAACTGTCCGAAGTACTGGACCAGATTGTAGGTAAAGGAATCAAAATTGTCGATGACCAGAAGCATTCAGGAAGCACTGTGGAGAATCCGCGCAGGCGGTCAATTCCGCAAAGCGGGTAATCCATATAAAAAGAAGCCCAGCCGGTTTGTTGGGAGGGACCGGCTGGGCTTTGTGGGTGGGTTTATAGGGAATTCTTAAAAGCGTTGGATAGATCCATAACAGTTTGGGCGAATAAGAAAAGCCCGAAATACTGAGAGAATCAATTCCTGCTTAAATTAGCTGTCGTCGCGGTTGCGACGCGGCTGACGGCGGCGTTCGCCCTGGCCGCGGCGGGGACGGTCACCGCGATCTCCGCGGTCACCGCGCTCACGCGGGGGCTCGTTGGCGGCCTTTTCCTTGGCCTCAGCAACCTTCTCGCTGATTTCGTCACCTTCGCCCTCGCGGTCTGCCAAGGCGGCGGTGCGGCTCAAGCGGACACGGCCCTTTTCATCGATACCGACACATTTGACCCACATCATGTCGCCGAGGGCGCAAACGTCCTCAACGCGGTTGACGCGGAAATCAGCGAGTTCGGAAACGTGGACCAAACCTTCCTTGCCGGGCAGACACTCGACGAATGCGCCGAAGTCCTTCACCCCACGGACGGTACCATGGTACAGTTTGCCTTCTTCGATCTCTGCGGTGAGGGCCTTGATTTCCTCGATGGCGCGCTGCATGGACTGTCCGCTGGTAGCGTACACGTCGATGCGGCCGGAGTTGTCCTCATTAATGTCGATTTCAGCACCGGAGACCTCGCAGATGCGACGGATGGTCTTGCCACCTGGGCCAATGATAAGGCCGATTTTTTCCGGATCGATCTGGATGGTTTCGATCCGCGGTGCGTATGGGCTCAGCTCTTCACGAGGCTGTTCAATGGTGCCCTTCATGACCTCGAGGATCTTCATCCGCAGTTCCTTGTTCCGCTGGATGGCTTCCTTTGTGATCTCGTGCGGGAGACCTTGGATCTTCAGGTCCAGCTGGAATCCAGTGATACCGTTCTTGGTACCGCAGATCTTGAAGTCCATGTCACCGAAGTGGTCTTCGGCACCGATGATGTCGGAAAGAACAACGTGCTTGTTGATTTTACCGTCCTTGTCGGTCTTGGTGACGAGACCGCAGGAGATACCGGCGACCATGTCACTGATCGGCACACCCGCGTCCATCAGGGAGAGGGTGCCACCGCAGACGGAGGCCATGGAAGTGGATCCATTGGATTCCATGATTTCGGAAACGAGGCGAACCGTGTACGGAAACTCGTCTTCGGAGGGCAGAACCGGCAGCAGGGAGCGCTCAGCGAGGGCACCGTGACCGATTTCACGACGGCCCGGACCCATGATGCGTCCGGTTTCACCAACGGAGTAATTCGGGAAGTTATAATGGAGCAGGAAGCTCTTTTCCTGCGGGCCACCGGTCAGGCCGTCCATGGACTGGTTGTCGGAACGGGAACCGAGGGTGGTGAAGACGATACCCTGGGTTTCACCGCGCTGGAAGAGGGATGAACCGTGAACGCGTGGATAGAGCCCGACCTGGCATTCGATGTCACGCAGGTCTTCCGGGCCACGTCCGTCGGCGCGCTTGCCGGATTCGAGAATATTTTCGCGGTAGATTTCCTCCTGCAGGACCTCGAAAGCGAGCATGAGCTGATTGGAGTCGTAGTTGTCTCCATCGCGCTCGATCATCTTTTCCTCGACTTCTTTCTTGAGGGCATCGACGGCGTCCTGGCGATCGGACTTGGCGGCCATGAATACGGCCTCGGCCATGCGCTCACCGACGATTTCGCGGGCGAATGCGAGGTTTTCATCCGTGACGACGAACAAGTCGAAAGTCTTCTTCTCAACGGCAACCTTCTTGGCCAGTTCCTTCTGGGCCTTGATGATTGGCTGGATGGCTTTCTGGGCGAATTCGAGTGCCTCAATGAACTTCTCTTCCGGAAGCTCTTCGGCGGAACCCTCGATCATCATCATTTCCTTCTCATTACCAACATAGATCAGATCCAATTCTGACTCGTACTGTTGCTCGTGAGTGGGGTTGACAACGAACTCGTCATCGATGAGTCCGAGGCGGATACAGCCCACGGGGCCGTTCCACGGAATGCTGGAGCACATCAGGGCGGCGGACGCGCCATTGACGAGCAGGACATCCGGCTCATTCACGAGGTCACAGGTCAGCAACAAGGACTGAACCTGCACTTCATTGAAGAAGCCTTTCGGGAAAAGCGGGCGCAACGGACGGTCAGTCAGTCGGCAAGTGAGGATTTCCTTTTCGGTGGGGCGACCCTCGCGCTTGAAGAATCCACCCGGCATGCGGCCGGCAGCGGAGAATTTCTCGCGATAGTCAACCTGCAGCGGGAAGAAGTCTTGTCCTTCACGGAGTTTCGAGGCGGCGGTGGCGGCCACGAAAACGGTTGTTTCACCAACTTGGATGGTGACGGCACCATGGGCTTGCTTAGCCAGTGTGCCTGTTTCGAACGTAATACCGTATTCTTCAACGGTAACTGAGTGTTTTTGTTTCAGCATGGATTATATTTAGGCTGTAAGCCGGCGGCATTGACTGCCCCGGCTTGGGTGTTGATTCCCCATCCAGCTGATTTAGGAAGTTCGCCTGTCCGGCCGTGCTGGGCAGGCGGACTTCCTACAAAGGTACCAGAGGATGGGGAAATTTGAGTTATGGATTGCCAGAAACGGCGAAACTCCGACCTTAGCGGCGGAGTTTCAAACGTTCAAGCAATGACTTGTACTTCTCGAGGTCATGTCGCTTGACATAGTCGAGAAGCTTGCGCCGACGGCTGGTCATGGCGATCAGGCCACGGCGGCTATGAAAGTCCTTGCGGTTGGACCGCAGGTGCTCGGTCAGGTGGGCGATGCGCTGCGTCAGCAGGGCGATCTGGACTTCAGGCGAACCGGTGTCGGTTTCGTGACTCTTGAAGTCGGTGATTACGGATGTCTTATCGAGTTGTGATTTTGCCATTTTATTCGTTATTGATTCACGACCACTGGATTCCTCCCTTGAGAAACCGAAGGACTCGCCGAAACCAGTCCAACCGTCTGCATCCCGCATGTGCGGGACTGGTGCGGAGAAGGGGCGGGGCCCGATCTCTTGACGCGGAAAAAGGAGGAAGCTGGAGATCCTGACCGAAATAGCAAGGGAAATTTTCAGGACCAGGGACAAGGGACGAGGGACTGAATCAGAGCGGGCAGTCGGTTTTGACAAAGGAGAACGGGATATCGAACTTGTTGGCCACGAGATTGGCCAGGGCGGTGACTCCGTAGCGTTCGGTGGCGTAATGTCCGCATACGTAGAGATTGAATCCCTCCTCCTGGGCGAGGTTGAAATGCTCCTGTCGGAGCTCGCCGGTGATGAGGGTGTCGGTGCCCAAGGCCTTCATCTCGTCAAGGGCGCTGCGCCCGGAACCGGTCAGGATGGCCACCTTTTCAGGATTGGCCGACCCGAACTCAATGGCTGTGATGCCCTCGCCGAATTCCTTTAAAAGCCTCGACTTGAGATCATCCCGGCTGGTGGGGGCCTTGGCCAGGAGGGCGATCGGCGTCCCTTCAAACTCCAGAAACCAGTCCAGCGGATCCAGCCCGATGGCTTTGGCCAGCAGGCGGTTGTTGCCGATATCCTGGTGGGCATCCAGCGGCAGATGGGAACTGTAGACAGCCAGGTTGTTGTCCATGGCCAGCTTCAGTTTCTCGTAGAGGGTCCCCGAATAGCTGGCTGGTGTGCTCCAAAACATCCCATGGTGGACAATCAGCAGGTCCGCCCCTTCCTCGATGGCCAACTCGAAAGGGATCCGCCCGGCATCGACGGCGGCGGCCACGCGACTGACGGTTCCATTGTTCTGCAATTGGAGACCATTGTTGGCTCCGGTAAAGTCGGCGACCGTGGACCGGTTGGTCACATGGTCACAAAAGGCGGTAATCTCATTTAGCTGAGGCATGCCCCCAGCGTGGTGAATTTCGCGGTTCGGGCAAGCCCGGATCGGGATAGCGGGAGTGGGAAACCTGCTGGGCGAGGCGATTTTGCCATTGACCCGTAGGCATAAAGGGCAATCACCAAATATGATGAAAGAAAGCGAAACCATCTTCCTGTACGATACAACCCTGCGCGACGGCACCCAGGGCGAAGGCATTTCTTTCTCCGCAGAAGACAAGATCCTCGTGGCGGAGAGACTGGATGCATTTGGTATCGACTATATTGAAGGTGGCTGGCCCGGATCCAATCCCCGGGACATGGTTTTCTTCGACCTGGCCAAGAAGAAGACTTTCAAACATGCCAAAATAACCGCCTTCGGATCAACCCGCCGGGCCAACCTGAAAGCGGAAAACGATCCCCAGTTGGCGACCCTTCTGGAAGCGGAGACGCCGGTGGTGACGATCTTCGGCAAGACCTGGTTGCTGCATGTGACCGACGTCCTGCGGACCACGGCGGAAGAGAATTTGGCCATGATTGAGGACTCGGTCCGCTTTTTAAAGGAAGCCGGCCGGGAAGTCATCTACGACGCGGAACACTTTTTCGACGGGTACAAGGATGATCCCGAATACGCGATCCAGACCCTGAAGGCGGCGGCCGCCGGCGGGGCCGAATGGGTGGTCCTCTGTGACACCAACGGGGGATCCCAGATCACCTGGCTGAAGGGTGTCGTTGAGAAAGTGGTGGCCGAAATGGGCCCGGTCAAGGTGGGCATGCACACTCACAACGACGGTGGGCTCGGCGTAGCCCTGGCACAGGTTGGGGTCGAAGCGGGAGCCCGGATGGTTCAGGGTTGCCAGAACGGATACGGTGAGCGGGTCGGCAATGCCAACCTGACCACGACCATGGGCAACTTGTATTTCAAGATGGGGTACCGCTTCCATGCGGACCAGAACATGGCCGGGCTATGTGAATTGGCTCACTACGTGGACAGTTTGGCCAACCGGGTGCCGGATGCCAAGGCCCCGTATGTCGGCAAAAGCGCTTTTGCCCACAAGGGAGGGGTCCATGCCAATGCGGCCCAGAAAGTTTCCCGCAGTTATGAGCACGTCGAGCCGGCAAAAGTCGGCAATCGCCAGCGAATCCTTTTATCGGACATGGCCGGAGGCAGCAGCGTGGCCATGAAGGCGGCGGAACTGGGTATGGAAATCGATCCGAAATCCTCCGAAATGCGTTCATTCATCCAGTTGCTCAAGGAAAAGGAATCCTGTGGATATGAATACGAGAACGCGGACGCCAGTTTCAAAGTCCTCCTGGCCCAGCATTTCCATGGAATGGAAGATAATTTCAAACTCGTCAGCTACCGAACCATTTCAGAAGTCGTCCGGGACAAGCACGAGAACATCAGTGAAGCGGTGGTCAAGATCCGGGTAGCCGAGGAAGATGACATCAAGATCAGTGTGGCCGAATCCACCGGTCCGGTGGGTGCACTGGACCACGCCATGCGCATTGCCTTCGGATCCCACTTCCAGGAACTCCGCTCGGTGCAGCTCATCGACTACAAGGTCCGCATCCTGCAGACGGGCTTGGGAACGGACTCCGTGGTGCAGGTCCTCATGCTCTCCGGTGATGGTGACAACACCTGGTGGACCTGCGGTGCCGACCCCAACATCATCGAAGCCAGCTGGCAGGCCCTGCGGGATTCTTACCGGTACAAGCTGATGTCGGCGGGGAACTGATTCCCCGTCACATTGCCTTGCCGATTTCCGGAGTACTGTTTGCCCGGCGATATTCGGTCGGGGTGTGCCCGGTGGTGTCGCGGAACACCTTCGTCAGGTACCGGATATTTTCGAATCCGGCCTTTTGGGCGATTGTCGTGACATTGAGGTTGGTGGTCGTCAGGAGTTCCTTTACGCGATCCATCTGGGTGCGTTGGATTTCGTTGTGGATGGAGCGTCCGATGCTACGCATGAACTTCCGGTAGGCGGTGGAGTTTGACATTCCCGTAACCCGCAGCACTTCCGACGGGGTAATGGGATCGCACGCATGTTCCTGGATGTAACGCATGGCAAAGGCGACTTCTGGATCCTCGAAAGCCATGTAGCTGCTGGAATCCCTCTCCTCGACCTTCGAGGGCTCAATGTAATTCAACGGGGCAATGGTTGATTCCCCCTGCATGAGCCTGTTCAGGATCTCGGCGGCTGTATATCCCGCATTCCGGATATTTGCATCGATACTGCTCAGGCGTGGTTGCGAGAGTTCGCACAGCCAGCGGTCATTATCCACCCCGAGAACCGATATTTCCTGGGGAACCTGAAGGTTCTGGACGACACAAGCATCAAGGACCCAGCGTGCCCAGCCGTCAAAAAAGACGAATACCCCGGTTGGCGCGGGGAGTTTTGCCAACCATTTTCCGAGAGATCGAATGGCATCCGGCATGTTCGTCGGGGAGGAAAAATCGGGTTCGAAAATTTCACAGGAGAAGTCCTGTTTATCCAGTTCCTCGACAAAGCCCTCACGGCGCTCCTGGCACCAGTGAGCCCTTTCATCCCCTCCGCAAAAGGCGAAATTCCGGAGCCCCTTGTTGATGAAATGGCGAGCGGCCATCCGTCCAATCTCCTTTTGGTTGGAGGTGACTACCGGAAAATCCAAATAGCCATCGGCTTCTTCCGAATAACTGCCGAAACCGACCATGGGGATGTTGTTGATCTGGGCGATTTCCTTGATGGTGGGAAGGTGAATACTCGTAATGATTCCATCGGGCGCCCAGTGCTGGACGCTCTTCAGGGTCGATTCCCGCATGGGATCCATCAGGATGATCCAACCCTTGTGGCTCCGCAGATAATCACCCACACCCCTGGCTATGGCCCGGTCAAAGGCCATATCGGATTCAACCAGCAAGGCTACGCGCTTAACCCGGTTGGCTGCTTGGCTTTTCTTGTTATTTGTCTTCTGGTTGGGCATCGTCGGAAGTGGGGTTCATATTCATGGGCACAGGAAAATTTCCAAGCAAAATTCGAGCAAAGAAATGGATAAATATTAGACAGAAATTACACTATAGCATCAATTTTCTTGATATCCATCAAAATTTTCGATCTACAGAGTCTCTACCCGGATACACCACCCGAACAATGAAATTGATGAATAAATCTTATTATATACTGCTCCTCATCAGCCTGGGAAACCTGGCGGTAGCGGAGCGATCGGCGCCATTCAGCCTGTCTGTCGGTACTCAAAGCGTGGGTGTCCGCTATCAATTCACAGAGGAGTGCGCTCTGGTGGAAAGTGCCCGGGAGGTCGCGGCGCTCGGATCGGACACGCTCAAGATCGCGCTGACCCCAAACTACCCGGACGACTACCGTCTGGAAAAGGATGCATGTATCGATTCCGTGATGGATCTGGTGCGACACAAGCCCTCCTACCAGCAGGTCATGGACATGCCATTCCGCAACATCATGTTGTGGGTCTATCCTTTCAGCGATTCCAAGTCGGCTTTCAGCGAGGGGGCAATAGGCGAGAAGGAAGCAAAGGACATCTACAAGGAGATTTATGATTTTACCGCCTACCTGCTCAAACGCTATTCGGGCAGCAACAAAGCTTTCTTTATCGGCAATTGGGAAGGTGACTGGCATCTGCAGAACGAGGCCTTTGATTACGATCTGGATCCGGATCCAGAGGCGATCACCGGAGCGATCCAGTGGTTCAACCTGCGGGAAAAGGCTGTTGCCGATGCCCGCCGAGATACACCGCATGAAGCGGTCGAGGTGTTCTATTACATCGAGTTGAATCACGTCGCCAAGTCCCTCGATGACGACAAGCCCTCCATCGTCAACCGGGTCCTGCCGCACATCCGGACCGATTACGTATCTTGGTCAAGCTATGATGTGACCAAGCCAGCCGCGCTGCTGGGCGGGGAAAAGGGCAGGAAGCGCGTCTTTCAAGCGCTGGATTACATAGAGTCACACCTTCCCGAGAGTGAAGTTCCGGGTAAACGGGTCTTCATCGGTGAATACGGATTTGAGTTGTTGGCATTCAAGACACCCGAAAAGCAACGGCAGTACACCGCTGACATCATGAAGTGGTCCCTTGAATGGGGTTGTCCCTTTATCCTCTACTGGGAGCTCTACTGCAATGAAATCGATGCAAAAACGGGAGGGCATCGCGGCTACTGGCTAATCAATGATGAAGGCGAGAAACAACCGGCCTGGTACTTGCACAAGGCATTTCTGGATCGGGGAAAGGCTTTCCTTGGGGAATATCAGGGAAAGCATGGGAAGATGCCTTGCCAGCAGACCTACAACCGGGCGGCCGCCACATGGATCGAGGAATTGGTGACGGCTGACAAATAGTCTGAGACACAGGTAATTGCCGCCGAAGTGAAGAAATATTGCACAAATATCATAAAATATTTGCAATATCTCCTTATTTAACTCTCATTTGATCGGAGGAACCCCTGACTCCGAAATGAACCGACCCATCCCATACCTTGCCAGCCTGCTGGCTTTTGGCGCATCACTCCTCCTGACGGAGGCAGCGGATCCGCGGCCAAACATGCTCGTCATCCTGGTGGACGACCTGGGTTATGGTGATCTTTCGGTCCAAGGGGCGACGGACATGCAGACGCCAGCGATCGACCGGCTTTTTGCCCAAGGGATGCGGCTGGAGAACTTTTATGCGAATTGCACAGTCTGCTCCCCATCCCGGGCTTCGCTACTGACCGGACGTTACCCGGATGCCGTTGGCGTGCCCGGGGTCATCCGGCAGGATGAAAAGGACACGTGGGGATTCCTCGATCCCGAGGTGCCGACTATTGCGAAAGTCTTGTCAGATGCCGGGTATTGCACTGCCTTGATCGGCAAATGGCATCTTGGATTGACTCAACCGAATGTGCCCAACAACAGGGGGTTCGACTCCTTCAAGGGCTTCCTCGGGGACATGATGGACGACTACTGGACGCACCTCCGCGGCGGGATCAACTGGATGCGCGAGAACGAAGCGCTGATTGATCCGGATGGACACGCGACCGATCTGTTCGCCCAATGGGCTTGCGAGTATTTGGAGGATCAAGCCAGCTCGGATGATCCGTTCTTTCTCTATCTGGCTTTCAATGCTCCGCACGATCCGGTTCAACCTCCGGCCGAGTGGTTGGATGCGGTGAGGAATCGTGAGGCGGATATTGATCCCAAGCGTGCCCGGTTGGTGGCCTTCATCGAACATTTGGACGCCCGGATTGGAGATGTGCTGGAAACACTTTCGAACACTGGGCAGGACAGGGACACCTTGGTTGTCTTCACATCTGATAATGGGGGAGCCCTCCGGTTCGGAGCCAACAACGGGCCGCTCGCGGGTGGCAAGGGTGACCATCTGGAAGGCGGGATTCGGGTGCCGGCCGCCGTGTCTTGGCCGGGGCGGATCGAACCCGGGAGCAGTAGTGACAACATCGGGATGCTGATGGATTTGTACCCGACATTCTGTGAGGTGGCGGGTGTTGATTCTCCCGCAGCGCTCGACGGCATTTCCCTGTTGCCAACCTTCAGAGGTCAGGAGCAGGTCACGGATGATCGAGTTCTTTTTTGGGTGCGCCAGGAAGGCAACATGCGCTTTGGGGGGCACACCTACTACGCCGCCCGCTACAAAAACCACAAGATCCTCCAAAACACCCCCTGGGAGCTGTACACTTTCTACGATCTTTCTGATGACCCAATGGAGTCATCCCCGTTGGAACCCACCGGGAATGAGTACGCATTTCTGTTTCAACGACTGATGGAACATATTCAAAAAACAACGGTTAAAAACTGAATCCATCAAGTTATCCAAATTTTCATGTATCCATGGTGCCAATACAAATAGATTCCTTGCTTGTTCGATTTCCGATATTGATGGTACTGGCCTTCCTGCCGGGTATTGCCATTAGTCAAGACCTGCCCCAGACAGGGTTGGTCCTGCATCTTGACGCTGACACCATCACGGGCGTCGCGGATGGCGATCCCATCAATTCAGGCTGGGGAGACCAGTCTTCCAGTGGGATCACAGCGACTAGCGGCACTCCACCAACCTATGTCGCCGATGCGGGAAGCGGCTATCCGGCTGTCCGGTTCAATGGCACTAACCAGTACCTTGATGCGGGCGTTCCAACTGGCAACGCAGTGAGCATTTTTATCGTCTTTGCCCATCAACGGGCCGGATCGCCAACCAACTACCGGGACATCCTGATGACCGGAACCGGTGGCGGAACAAACTTGTCCCTAGCCTCCAGTCGGTCGTCCACTACTGCTCCGGATTATCCATCCTTCAACGCGACAACCGGAAGTGGGATTACTGTGGGAACATGGGTCAACGGCCACGACACGGCTGCGTCCACGGGGGACATCTTTCGCGGGCGTTTCTATGTCGCCTCGGCTGTCTACACTGATGTACCGGTTGAAACATCCCTGCGCATCGGTGCACGCGGTACTAGCGGATTCAACGCCGGCCAGAACGACATCCGGGAAATTCTCGTTTACAACCGTGCCCTGTCCGATTCGGAACGGGAGTCCGTGCAGCGCCACCTCGGTTTGAAGTATGACATCGAGCTGGTCTGGCGCACGCTGGATCATCCGGTGGAAGCCTTGCCGCACGTCCTTGGATCGCAACAATTCGGTACCCAGTACTCCTTCGGTGAATCGGGCATCCGCACAGTGGATTATGCGCGGGCCACGCTCCGCCAGGGAAACCGGGTGGTCAAGTTCCGGCTCTCCAACAAGTACGCCAACACGGATGGGTTCACGGCCGTTTCTGGACTCAATTCCTTGATCAAGTTGGTCCGTGACCAGCCCGAGGTGAAGGCCATCCTCGACATGCCGATGACCGACTACATTTTTTGGGTTTCCACATTCGCGGTTCCCAGTTGGCAGAGCCAGCTTGATGAAAATGGACTCAAACCTGACAAGGAAACCGCCATCTACAACGAGGTTAAGGCGATGGTGTCCTACCTGTTGACGACCTATAGCGGTACCGGAAAGCGTTTCTATGTTGGCAACTGGGAAGGGGACTGGATGCTTTCGGGAACTTACCGGGACGATCCCAACACCATTCCCCAAAATCGTATTCAGGGCATGATCGACTGGGCCAACATCCGGCAGAAGGCGGTTGATGATGCCAAAGCGGAAACCCCGCACAGTGATGTCGACGTCTGGTTCTACCTGGAAATGAACAAGGCGGACTGGATGCGGGAGAATCTACCCTGTGTGGCCAACAGCGTCATCCCGGCCATGCCCAAGCTGGACATGATCTCCATCTCCTCCTACTCGGTTCACAAGGACAGCGGTGCACCGGCCTCCAACGCCCGCATACACTCCGACCTGGACCGGGTGCAGGCCCTCTTTGATGCCAAACCGGATGCCTCCATCCCGGGAAGCCGCCTCATGATCGGGGAGTATGGGTGGACCTATAATTCCACCAAATACAACAACCTTGAGGAATTTGCTGACGACCACATTACGACGGCCCGGTCTTATCTCAGTTGGCAGGGCGGGACCCTGCGCTTCATCCTGCAATGGCAGTTCTTTAACCAGGCGACTTCCGACAATGGCGCTTCCAAGGAGATGAGCCAGATCGGGCCCTCCAATGACTTGCGACCCCTCTACTACATGCACGAGAACCTCAATCGCAGCATGCGCCGCTGGGCGGAGGATTATTATCTGCGGACCGGGGGTCTGCCGAGTGACCGCGCCTATGCCGATCAAGCGGACCATTTCCTGGCAACTGTTTCCCTGTCGGAGTATCAGCCGGTGCTGTCCTTCACAACATACGACCAGTGGAGAGACTTCTATTTTATGGATGCGGCGGAGTCTGCCGACACCTCTATTTCCGGTCAGGATGCGGATCCTTATAAATCAGGTTTTTCAAACCTACTTCGTTACGGGTTTGGCTTGAACAAGTTCGAGCAGGCCGGATCGCAAATGCCTTATCTGATTCTGGGCAGCGGATCCTGGATCTATTCCTTTCCCTTTGATCCCAGCAAGACCGACTTGCGCTGGAAGGCGCAGGCCGACTCGTCCATGAGTTTGTGGAACCTCTCTCTCTTTGATTCTGCAACCGACACCGGCGTCCCGGTGGACGGCCGGCTCGAGGTCACTGCCGATAGATTGGTTGACCCGGGTGAACCGGTCTTCTACAGATTGCAACTCGAGTTGGTTCCGTGAACCCAATGGATCTATCCTGCCCCGAACATTCTTCAAAAAGGAAAATTGCATAATGAGTGAACACGCAAATCAGGCCAAACTGGACCCAGCCGCCAAACTGAAGTGGTCCGAAAAATTCGGCTATGCCGCAGGTGACATGGCTTCCTGCCTTTACTTCGGCATCTTCATGAACTTCATGGCCATTTTCTACACGGACGTGTTCGGTATCACCCCCGCCGTGTTGGGAACGATGCTTCTGGTCACGCGGACCTGGGACTGGATCAACGATCCGATCATGGGTGCCATTGCGGACCGCACGAACACAAAGATGGGCAAGTTCCGTCCGTGGATCCTGTGGATGATTCCGCCCTACATGATCATGGGCGTGCTGACGTTCACGACCTTTCCAATGGGCGATGGAATGAAGGTGGTGTACGCCTATGTCACGTATACACTGCTGATGATGATTTATACCGCCATCAATGTTCCGTACGGAGCCCTGATGGGGGTCATGACAGCCAAGTCCGATCAACGAACCGTGCTGGCCTCCTTCCGCTTTGTCGGGGCCAACGCCGGGATTTTCGCCGTCACCTTCTTTTTGCCGAAGCTGGTCAATGGGATCGGGCAGGGGAACGAGCAACTCGGTTACTCGGGGGCCATGGTGGTCCTCGCTATTATGGCGGGTGCGCTCTTCTTCGTTACTTTTAAAACCAGCACGGAACGGATACGCCCGGCGGAAAAGAAGCACGAGCCTTTCAAGAATGAAATCAAGGAGCTCCTCAGGAATGGTCCCTGGCTGATTGTCATTGGCCTGAGTATCCTGACCGTCCTGGGACAAGCGATTCGAGCCACCCCGACTCTGCACTTTTTCAAGTATGTGGCTGGCAACCAAGGTTGGGGAGAGACGCTTCTCCTCTACAATGCCTTGGCCGCCATGGTGGCCGTGCTGTTCGCCAAGTCGATCGTCTCGGTCATCGGTTGCAAGAAGCGCGCCTACATCATCCTGAACCTCCTTTTCGCGGCTGTGCTCGTCTGGTTCTATTTCATCCCGGTGGACAACTTCCAGCTGATGATCGTCAACCAGCTGATGATCGCCATGGTGGCTGCCCCGATGATGCCGCTTTTCTGGTCCATGATCGCCGATACGGCGGACTATGGCGCGGCGAAGTTTGGTCATCGTTCCACTGGCATCATTTTCTCCGCCGGAACAGCTTCCCAGAAGATCGGTTGGACGGTGGGTCCGGCCCTGGCCATGTTGATTCTTGGCGGTGTCGGCTTCATTGCCAACCAGGAGCAGACCGCTGAAACCAAGCATGCCCTGCATCTGATGATGAGTATCCTTCCGGCCGGATTTGCCGTCCTGACAGCCGTGGTCACCTGCTTCTATCCAATCAATCACAAGGTCGAGCAGGAGTTGGAAGAAGCCATGAGCAAGCTGAACCAGCAATCCGGCGAAAGCGAGGAATGACCTGCGTGAAACTCGCATAACACTAACGAAAAACCCAACAAGAAAAGGTATATAATGAAGAAGATGGTTCTATGTATTACGGGCCTTGTGCTCATCACGGGAAGTGCTTTCGCCGCCAAGGCTCCCGGCGCTTTCAAGCGCAATGATGCCGATAAGGATGGCCTTCTTACGAAGGAAGAGTACGTCGCTGCGAGAATCGACGGAACCCAGGAGTGGTTTGAAAAAGAAGGCCCCGGCATGGATGCCTGGCATGCAAAATTCCCCAATCCGGAAAAGCAGTTTACCAAGGATTTTTCGAAGTGGGACACCAACGGCGACGGTTCGGTTGATGTCGAGGAATGGCTGAACAAGGGAAAATAAGCACCGACAGGCCGGACAACGTGCCTGGGGCTTATTGCGCACAGCCGTTGGCCAGAGTGTGATGAAATATTGATCCGGAATCTTTCTCATCCGCCCCGAGAATCGGGGCGGATGATTTATTTCAAAGAACCATGAAAGTATCAAACTGTCTCTCAATTACGGCAATGGCCGGCTCATTGACGCTTGCTGCCTTGGGTGCCAGCGAACCGAACGTGCTGCTGATATTCCCCGACCAGTTGCAGACCGATGTGCTAAGTTGCTATGGCGGGCCGGTCTCGACGCCTAACATCGACCGCTTGGCCGAGGAGGGTGTCCGTTTCACGGATGCCACATGCCCGACGCCCTTTTGTGCGCCGACGCGCATGTCGCTGGTGACGAGCGTCTACCCGCAGCAGCACGGGGTCGTCCAGAATACCGGCTGGAGGCAGCCGGGAATGACCTTGGATGACCAGACCTATCCGCGAGTCCTTTTCAATGATGGGTACTCAACACATCACTACGGAAAGTGGCATCTGGAACCGAAGAAGAAGGGTGATACCATGCCATGGTACAGCGACCAGTTCCGCTATTTCCCGGAATTTTTTGATTCAATGGCCGATCAGTTTGAGGCATACAAGAACCGGGGCGACGGCCGCTTCTGTGACTGGTACGGATTGATCTTCCCCATACAGGTCTCGAATGAGCTGCAGGCCGCACTGGACCACAACGACCTCTGGAACGAGTGGGAAGATCACTGGGCTGGAAAAATGGTGCTCGGGATGGGCCGCCTGGATCTGGCGCACGAGGATTGCTACGACTTTCAGGTGGCCGATAAGGCGATCGAGACGATTAAGCGGAAATCGGCGGGGAACCAGCCGTTCATGATCAATATCGGGTTCAACATCCCGCACGACCCTTATCTGGTCCCTTCCCCGTACTATGAGCAGTTCCCGCTGGATGGAATTAAGCTGCCGGACAACGTAAACGCGCTGCACGACCGCTTCATAAAGGACTGGGGTCGCCAGGTTAATCTGAAGACACGTGGGCCCGGCGGCGAGGAGACGGGTTTGCTCGAATTCATGCGGATCTACTACGGGAACGTGAAGTTCCTGGACGACCAGATTGGCCGCGTCCTTCAAGCCTTGGAAGAAACCGGTGAGTTGGAAAACACCATCATCGTCTTTCTGTCCGACCATGGCGACATGGTGGGTGGACACGGCATGACCTGGAAGGAAACGGAAGCCTTTTATGAGGAAGTGGCCACCATCCCACTGATAGTCCGCTATCCCCAAAAGCTCAAGCCACACGTCAATACGACACCAACCAGCACCGTGGATGTCTTTCCGACCATCTTCGACCTGCTCGGCCGCGATCAGCTTCCCGGTATTGCAGGCAAGAGCCTTGTTCCCTACATGACCGGGGAGAAGAAGCCGGAAGACGCATTCCCGTACACCTTCAGTGTGCGGATAAGCTACAACCCCGACGCGGAGCGCGAGATCCTTCCGGAAATGGCCGGCCACTTCATGGTCAGGGGCAAGGGCTTCAAATACATGGTCTACGCGCAGTGCGATGATCCCCGCTACCGCGATGAACCGAATGATATCCTTTATGACCTGAAAAACGATCCCGGAGAAACGGTGGATCTGGCAAATGATCCTGAGTTTGAGGACGTCAAAAAGGAAATGAACAAAGTCCTGCAGGACTGGCTGAAACAGACTGG
>Ga0066377_10000069_pt1 | contig 22744 bp, 24 predicted proteins | sample Knorr_S23_td_Sur_FD_70946 | JGI IMG/M metagenome (GOLD analysis project Ga0066377, IMG submission 70946) | Marine microbial communities from Southern Atlantic Ocean transect - Knorr_S23_td_SurfaceB_ad_5m_LV_B | ecosystem: Environmental > Aquatic > Marine > Oceanic | place: Southern Atlantic...
GTTTTTAAACGGTGTAGAACGAGATTCGATTTCAGGAACACTACCTGAATCAGTATTTATAACCTTTCAAATGACTTTTGCAATCATAACTCCAGCTCTTGTAGTAGGTGCATTTGCAGAAAGAATGAAATTTACTGCAATGTGTATTTTTTCAGTTGCATGGTTTACTTTTGTATATCTACCTGCATGTCATATGGTTTGGGGCGGTGGATATCTGGGCAGCATAGGTGTTATTGATTTTGCAGGCGGTCTTGTTGTTCACGCAACTTGTGGAATTGGAGCACTTGTAGCAGCAATCTACTTAGGTCAAAGAAATGGATTCATGAAATCACCAATGCCACCACATAACAGAACAATGGTCATGATTGGTGCATCAATGCTTTGGGTTGGCTGGTTTGGCTTTAATGCTGGTAGTGCTGTTGCTGCAGACAGTTCAGCAGGTATGGCTATGCTAGTAACTCATATTAGTGCTGCAACAGGTGCATTAACTTGGATGGCCATTGAATGGATTAAATCAGGTAAAGCAACAATGATTGGGATAGCTACAGGTATGGTAGCTGGTTTAGCTACTATCACACCAGCTTCTGGATCTGTTGGTCCAGCTGGTGGATTATTAATTGGATTTTTAGCAGGATTAGTATGTTTTTATGCCACTCAGGCAGTCAAATCTTACTTCAAAATTGATGATTCGCTTGATGTATTTCCTGTTCATGGTGTCGGCGGTATTCTTGGAATTATTATGATTGCCTTTGTTGGTAATCCTGATGGTTTTCTAGGTTCTGGAGCTGCTGGTATTTCTGAAGATGGTGCAATTGCACAGTTAATGATTCAACTTCAAGGAGTTATAGTTATCTCAGCTTATACAGCAATAGTTACATACGCAATTCTAAAATTAGTTAGTTTAGTGACTGATGTTAGAGCATCAGAAGAAGATGAGGATGTTGGTTTAGATATGAGCGAGCATAACGAACAGGGTTATAGTTTATAAAACAGAATTACTATATTGCTTTAAAAGAAAAGGATGCATTTCTTCTGGAATTAAATGCATCCTTTGATTTAAATACTCCATGGCTTCATCTATCTCATTTTCAGTGAATTCATGATTAGGTACATTAATGCCTTGCATAATACATGCAGCTATATTAGTTGAATGGTTTTTATATGAGGTTTTAATTTTATTTGTTATTAACTCGGCTAGGTCATCATAGCTGTCTGATACAAATTTCATTGGCTTACCAATATACAAATGAACGTTACCCTTATTTCCAGTAATACCATCTGAGATACTTAAAAGATCTTCTCTAGGCTCTTTTTCATAAACACTATTTATTGAGGTTAAATATAATTCCTTTGCTTTCAAAAGGTCATTTGGATCCTTTTCATAGGATATTGCAACAGGAATTAAAGAAATATTATTAAAAAATTCACTTACTGACGTGTTTTTTCTTGCATTTAAATGAATCATTTTTAATACAGCTGAATCAGTATAATCAATACCGTCTTTAGACCTCCCCTGTTTTTGTGCAATCCATACTGACTGACTATTGTTTAAAATGGAATGAATAATAAATTCAGAAGCTAGATGTAAACTTTTATATATATCTTTTTTTGATTTACCAGATCTATCAATTATGAAACTTTTATTTAGTCTCATTAAATCTGAAGCCCATTTTTCATTCATCAAGTTATTACCAACAGCATTATTAGTAGTATTAATTCCACTTTGATGGAGTTTTAAATTTAACAAGGCAGAATCTAGAGTAATATCTCTATGGTTAGACAAAAATAGATAACCTTTCCCAATTTCAAGATTCTCAATTCCTTCAATTGAAAAATTATCAATAGTTTTATTAACAATATCTACTACTATTGACTCAAAAAATTTTTGATAATCTTTTATTGTTTTAATATTTTTTGTTTTACGTCTTAAGAAAAATGCTACTAATTTCTCGATCATCGGAATCTTCTGTAGCCAGTTATTTTTATTGACCGTTAAGATAGTTTTTATAACGTCTTTATCTTTGGTTAGATCTAATAAAACTTTTTCAACTTCATGATCTTCGTAGGGACGTATAGAATCAAATTTACTCACAGCTATAAAGTACTCAATATAGTTTCCTTATATTTTACATTATTAATGTATACAATACTTTGACATGAAAGCTTATCTTAATTATTCAGGAGTTGCTGTTTTAGCTCATAGAGGTGGTTCTATTGAGTCTTTTGAAAATACTATTGAATCATTTTATTACTCACAATCGCTTGGGTGTAAATTTATCGAAACTGATGTTCAGGTATCATCTGATGGTATTCCTTACATATTTCATGATGAAACTCTCACTAGATTATTAAATAAAAATACTGTATTTAGTGACTTACATTCAAATGAAATAGATAATTTAAGAATATTTGATTCTCATAAAATACCAAGACTTGATGAAACACTTCAGGCTTTTCCTGATATGTATTTTCAAATTGATGTAAAGACTGATGCAGTTGCCATGCCAGCGCTTGAAGTTATCTATCAATGTAAGGCTGAAGATAGAGTTTGTATAGCTAGTTTCAATAGCTCTAGACTGTCTAGAGTAAATAATAAATATCCTGAATTATGTTTATCCATGGGTCCAAATGAGGTTGGTAAAATGCTTTTATCAAGCTTTGGTTTATATAATAAAACTATTATTGGAGACTGCTTGCAGGTGCCAATGTACTACTATGGAATTAAGGTGGTAACTAAAAGATTTGTGGATTTTGTCCATAGCAAAGGACTAAAAATATGTGTATGGACAATAAATGATGAAAAAACTTTTAAAAAATTAATAGATATGGGTGTTGATGGGATTATTACTGATAAACCCAAATTATTATTTGAAATTTTAAATTCAGAAACTAATTAATAAATTTTACCAACAGTCTTTTAGCAATAATATAAATTGGAATAATTATCGAAGTAGTTATAAGTATTTCGATTGGTGTGGAAAAATCTATTAGACTTCTAATAAAAGGAGCAAGAATAAAGGCCGTAACTGCACCTAGAATGCTGTAAAAAATAATAGATTCTTTACTAAGCAATTTCATTTTTAACCCTTGTTAGCAATAACCCGCCAATAATAAATAAAATTGCTATTGGTAATAAAGCTATTCTCACATTTCCATATAAGGTTAAAAGAGTGCCTACCAATAGAGGTCCTAATATAGCACCTGCCCTACCCATTACATTATATAAACCAAAAAACTCACCAGCTTTTTCTTTTGGAATTAATTTACCAAAATAACCTCTTGAGCTACCCTGAATTCCACCTTGAACACAACCAACCCATGCAGCTAAAAGATAAAATTCAAGAGCGCTTGATAAAGTAGTACTGTAGATGATTATAAAAATATAAGAAGAAATAGTTATATATAAAACTAGCTTATCTCCAAATCTGTTAGCCACGTATCCCCATATTAATGTTGCGGGAAAGGCAACAAGTTGAACAAGTATTAAAGCTTGAATAATAGAACTAGTTTCTAATCCAAGATTTAATGCAAAAGTTGAAGCAAGATAAATTACAGTATGGGCTCCATCAATAAATAAAAAAAATGCAATCAAAAAAAGAAAAGCATTCTTATACTGATAAACAGACTTTAATGTAGTGACAATATTTTTTAATGATGAAAGAACAATGCCTTTAGATTTATGAGGATCTCTAGTTTCTTGAAAATTTAATAATAAAGGTATTAAAAATAATAACCACCAAATTGAGACCATTAAAAATGAGACTCTAATAGCGTCAGATTGTGACGCAAGACCAAAGGATGTTGGATAAATGCTCATTAATGCATTTACTATAAATAATAGTCCTCCGCCTGCATAACCCCATGCATAACCTTGATTAGAAATTATTGAAAACTTTTCTGGCGTTGAAATCTTTGTAAGAATTTTATCGTAAGGAATCTGAGCAACGCAAAAACAAAAATTAGCAATACCAAAAAAAATTAAAGCTAATATCCAGGATCCAGCAGAAAGAAAATATAAGAGTCCTACAAAAAATACTGAAGTTATCGTAAAAATAGTAAGTGATCTTTTGGTTGATTGATTTATATCTGTAATAGCGCCTATTACTGGTCCTGATAATAATATGGAAACGTTACAAATAACTAAAGTCCAATTTAAATATATCGAAGCCTCTATTTTTGGTAGATTAGATGCCCAAAATTCTAAATAAAAAATTGGAAAAAAAGCGGCAACTACTGTCGTAGCAAATGCTGAATTACCTGCATCATAAGCAATCCATGATTTAACAGTTCTTGTGAAGGTTTTATTTGATGGGCTATTCATTAGAAATTACACAATTTTTATATTCTTATTCTATATGCTTTATAAACAAATGACTTTGTAATTAAGGATATTTTTGTTATATTTTTTTTGGGAGGAGTGTGACATGAGTGATAGTCAGACTATAAAGTTAGGTGGTTACTTTGTACTTGGTATAGGTGCCGTCGTATTTTTACTTGGTTTAGGGGCTTATATATTTTATTAGCCTGGTGGCCAATTTAAGGACCTACCTGATAAAAGATGTAAATGCAGGTGAAAGACACTTTGACCTGCTTTTGCACCATTATTTATAACAATCCTAAATGTATTATCTAATTTAAGTTGTTCAGCAACTTTACCTGCTACCAGCATTAAATGCCCTAAAACCTCCTGATCATCCTTTGATGAATCTGAAAGCTTTGGTATTACTTTCTTAGGAATTATTAATAGGTGTGTTGGAGCTTGAGGATGAATATCTTTTATTACTATAGAGAGATCATCTTCATAAATAATATCTGCAGGTATATCTCTATTAATTATTTTTTCAAATAAGGTTTGAGACATTATTAAAATACTCTAAAAAATCTAAAACCAATATAGAAAATTGCTGCTGTCATTAAGATAGCGAGTAAAACAATCAATAAATCTCTAACAGTTTGTAAAAAACGGCCTTGTTTTTTTGCTCTAATAAGTTGCATTAACAAATAAACTAAAGCGATGGTACTTACAACTAAAATAAAAACACTTAACATAACTTATCCTAAGACAGATCCTATTCCTGTGACTAGAAAGCCTAATGCCAAACCCCAGCATATGCAAGCTATTAGATCTGCAATATAAAATTTAATAACTTTTAAATCAGATATTCCAAGTAAAAATGGCACAATTGGTCTTATTGCAGGAATAAATCTACCCATTAAGACAGTATATGACCCGGTTCTATCTAAGAACTTTTGAGCCCTATTAATAACTTTTTCTCTTTTTTGAACAACCTTTGTTGCCATAATTTGTGGGCCAATGGTTTTACCAAAAATAAAGCCAGACATATCACCTAAATGAGCACCAACCACTGCTACTGGAACAATGGCGGTTATTGGCATTAACTCAGTGTTGTAAACCAAAATACAAATAGAAAATAAAATCGCACTTGAAACAATCAATCCAGATAGAATAAAAGATTCAAGAAATGCAAAAAATAATACAAATAACCATGCATATTCTGCATTAGTATTCAAATATAATTCTATTTTTTCGAACATAGGTTATTAATTATTAATCAAAAGTATTATTTTACTTTATTAAAGACATTAGCTTATAGTTTAAAACTTATAATTAATATAACTAAAATGATTAAAGAATTTGAAATACATATTGATGATGATCAAATTGACCTTCTTCATAAAAAAATTGAGCTGACCAGATGGCCGGATGAAATAAATAATGAATACTGGTCCCATGGAACTGGCATGGGTTTTCTTAAAGATTTATCTAAATATTGGATAAATAATTTTAATTGGAGAACGCACGAAAATGAATTAAATGATATTGGAAGTTTCAAATTTACAAGTAAATCAGGGCTTGATATTCATTTCCTGCATGCAAAATCTAATGAAGAGAATGCAATACCTTTAGTTATGACGCATGGATGGCCTGGAAGCGTCCAAGAATTTATTAAGATAATTCCTATTATTCAGGAGCAGTCTAATAGACCTATAGATATTATATGCCCTTCACTTCCTGGGTTTGGTTTTTCTGATAAACCAAAAGAGCTTGGAATGAACTCAAAGAAGATGGCAGAAATTCAACATGAACTTATTATGGCCTTAGGATACAAAAGATATGTCGTCCAAGGCGGTGATTGGGGAGCAACTGTAAGTAAATGGATGGCAGAATTATTTCCTGACAATTGTATTGGTATCCATTTAAATCTTGTTATTGCTTTTCCCCCAAAAAGTGAAAATCCTATGGAAGGTGTTACAGAAAAAGAACTAAAGTTGCTTGGACACCTTGAGAAATATAAAGCTGAAGGATATGGCTATTTTGAAATCCAAAAAACAAAACCTCAAACTTTAGGGTATGGTCTCAATGACTCACCTATTGGTCTTGCAGCTTGGATATCTGAAAAATTCTTTGGTTGGTTTGATGGCAATGAAACTAACTTAGTTATTTCCAATGATGAGCTTCTAAGCATTATTTCGCTCTATTGGTTCACTGAATCTATCACCTCCTCTGCAAGACTTTATAAAGAAAATGGTGATTTTGGTTTTTCTTTTAATTCGATTCAGCAACCAATGGCGGGAGCAATTTTTAATAGAGATTTCGCCTTACCGCCAAGAGTTTGGGCAGAAAAAATTTACAACGTAGTTCAATGGAATGAATACGACGGCGGTCATTTCGCGGCCATGGAAAGACCAAAAGAGTTATCTCATGATGTTATTAGTTTTATAGATAAATTAAAGATCTAAAGCTTTAATTACCTCTTCGAAAGAAACATATTTAAAATTCTGCCTCTTAACTATTTTCTTTCCATCATTAGTACCGTCTTGAACAACTAGTAAACCTTTGGGGTATTTATAATTTATATAATTACTAATTACATCAACACCATCAGTATCATTTACGTTATCAATATTACCTGATGAGCCTACCTTGAAACTTCCTAAGTAATTGTATGGAAATTTTCTATCGTAAACATTAAATGAATTATCTCCTTGTGAAGATAAAATAACATAACCCTCTTTTTCAGAAGATTTATATATAGTGACTCCTTCAGGATCACCATCTATATTCCCTGATCGATTGTCTATTGTGTGTGGCGATGAAAAATCGAGTTCGTTGTTAAGTTTATAAGCTCTTAATACACCCCTGTCTTGTTCTTCAGAAATAAATAATGTTCTATTTTCATCATCATAAACACATCCTTCTGATTGAGTAGCATTTGCATTAGAGAATGTAGTAAGCAATGAAAGACCTTCTTCAGAATATGACCACATTTCAACTCTCGAACCCTCGTCTTCAGTTAAAAATGCAACCACACCAAATTCTTTATCAAAGCCAACGCAAACACCATACACAACCATATTTGAAATACCCTGAAATGAAGGTTTAGAGTTCAAACTAAATTTTTTTGTTTTAGTCAATATATCTAGTGCTTTATCTTCATATATCCATAAATCTAATGACCCAAAAGTACGATTAGAAGCTACTATAAATGTAAAAGTACCTTCTTCATTAAGATTGATTGATCTAAGATCAATATTATTAATATTACCAAGATTGGAATATCCAATTTTTTTTCCAGCTAAGTTATATGAATAAACCCCACTTCTCTTATCTGTACCAAAAACAATAGAATTATTTGGTGAGAATTGATTGAACCAGATAGCTGGATCATCAGCCGCATCACCTTTTGAAATTACTTGTGGGGTTTCATTGCTAGGCTTAACAATATGAATAATTTTGTCCTTAGGATCAGAAAAAAGATTAAATGAAAATAAAATTAAAAATGTATATATATAAATCATAAAATGGAATTAAAGGCAGGAAAAATCCTGCCTTAATTTAATATAAATAATTATAAATTATATCTAATACCTACAGAATAGGTAGTTCCATATAAATCATATTGTGATAATCTATCGCTTGTTCCCCAATAGTAGAATTCTGGCTCATCTGTTATGTTGCTGATATCGAATTTAATACTAAAATTATCATTAATTTTATATTTTGCGTTAAAGTCATATTGGGTATGATCGTCTGTATACCTAATATTATCTAAAGATAGCTCACCTTGGACATCGCCAGGAGCATCTTCGTCAGCAAGATAATCTAAATATGGTGTTCTTGATACGGCTGATAACCTGATATCAAATTTACCTTTATCATAACCTATAGAAAAATTTGAATTTTCATCTGATAATTTTCTAAATGGGAATGTTACTGTTCCGTTATCTACATTCAAGGTGCTTTCACCATCTGTTTTAGTAAGATTTGCAGATAAAAATAGCCCATCAAAAGGTTCTGGTAAGAAGTCGAGTTCTTGAAATATATTTAATTCAAAACCAGAGACATCTGACGGCCCAGTATTAACATAAGTTTCCAATTCACTAAATACGATCCCGTTTATAGTTCCAGCTGTGACCAGAGGATAAATTGCATTCTCTATGTCCTTTTTAAAATAACCTAAAGAGAATGAATTATTTTCACCATATTTTTCAATTGAAAGATCAAAGTTATTTGCTTCATAAGGGTCTAAATCAGGATTTCCCATTTCACCAGAAAATGTACCGTCATTTTCGTTCTTAATTTGAGCAACTGTTGATGCCTGACCAAAACCAGGTCTTGATAAAGCTCTCCATAAGGCTCCTCTAATAACAATTTCATCACTTACAAAGTATTTAACATTTATGCTTGGTGAAACGAATGTGTAATCTTTAGAACCAGTTATTGGATTGTTAATATCACCATCATTATATCCAAGAGTTGAATAGGATGTATCCTCAACCCTCAAGCCAAGAATAATAACTGCGTTATCTGTTTCCATAGTTCCCATGATATATGCGGCAGTTATATCTTCTTCTGATTCATAATCTTGGCTTACATTTGAATAGTCAGGACCACCAAAAGCACCTTTTAAAGGCCACAATAATGAATCATCAGCCATTGGGCCCATAGCTTGTCCAGCAAATGGCCAATATCTCTGTGTTGGATTGAATTGGGATTGAGCTAAATCAGTAGCAGGACCATCTTCAATTTCAATAGCATTCCTATCTCTTTCTTTTGTCCTTCGGCTGTGCTTAAAACCAAATTTAACTGAAGTTGGAACATTCATAAAATCAAAACCTTCTTTTGACATATCTATTTTTATGGCTTGCTCAGTATCTCTAATTAGCGACCAATCTTCTTCCCAAGCATCTACTGTCATAGATGTATCCCAAATTGGTGCTACAGATGAATCAAATGAGAGACCAACTATTTGAGGATTAGAATAATAGAAATAACCACATGGTCCTCCACAATCATCTGTATCATAACGTTCACTTCTAAACTTTACGTCTATGTTGTTTGTATCGTCTTCTTCTGCGTATGAATGACTGTATTGAATTTCAGCAAACCATCCATTAAATATTGTTTCAGCGCCGATTACAGCTGTTCTGATGTCTCTTGTTTCTATTCTTCTTCTTACCTCAGCATCTCTTCTGATTCGATTAATTTCACTGTAGTCAGAAAATACTTCACCATGTTTTAAACTGCCATACTCATCTTTATTTCTTAACTCATCATCTTGATAATGATTGTATAAAAAATTAGCAAATATAGAGGTCTCATCATCTACTATAAAATCAACATCATAAGTTACACCAGTTCTTTCCCTTGTTAAGTCGTAATATCTCATTTCCCAATCATCATCAAGTCTTTTACCAGCTCCATCATTAGTCCAGCCTGGGAAACCTGTTTCGTTGTTATAAGAAATAATTTGTTTACTTGCGTAGGTAAGTCCAACTATATGACCTAGATTATCATTAATCATCTTTCCATAAGTCATGGCAAATTTAGGATTGTCAGAATTTTTTGATTGATCGTTATATGAAGTATCAAGCTTTACTTTGAAAAGTGTTCCATTAAGAGAACGAGCTTTTTTTGTTTTAAACTCAATACGACCACCAATAGAGTCCGCATCTTTATCTGCAGTTAGTGATTTATATACTTCAATTGAATCAAGAAGTTCAGTAGGAAGTCCATCTAACATCACTTTTCTTCCTCCTTCAGGAGCAGGAACCATTGCACCATTAACTGCAATTGCATTTAAATCACCAGATAAACCTCTTATACTTACGTATCTTCCTTCGCCCTGATCATTCTCAACTGTTATTCCTGATAGCCTCCTAATAGCTTCAGCTGCTGTTGTATCCGGAAAATCACCTAATGCATCAGAATCAACAACAGATACGATTAAGTTAGATTCTCTCTGTTTATCGATTGCTGAGATTATGCTAGCTTTTGTACCAACCGTTACAACTTCCTCAACACTCCCCTCAGACTCTTGAGATGTAGTAAAAATTGAAATTAAAAGCACAGGTAATAATAAAGATATTTTTTTTAACATAGTTTTCCTCAAATTTATATGTTTAAAAACAAGGGAAAGATATCACCTAACATCAAATTTATTCGCACATTCAAGCAAACTTTTGCAACAAATATGTAACATAATTTTTATTAAGATTTACATTTATACGACAAATGTCGATAATTAAGACATGCATAATCCTCCTAAACAAAATAGAAGCAAGCTTAGAATTCAAAAAATAATAGAAACTGCTGAGGAAATATTGTTAAACGAAGGTATTGATCGAATAACTATTGCGTATATTTCAGAACTATCAGGACTCAAAAGAACATCAACATATAAATTTTTTCCTACCCCAAAATCTTTAAAATTAGAAATGTCTAATATTTATATAAGCGAGTGTATTAAAGATTTTAAATCTAAGTCTGAGAATATTAAGACTGACAATCTTTCTGTAATTGTCCTGAGGTGTGTTGGCATTCTTTATGATTATTTTGATAATAATTTAAAAGCTCAAAAACTTATCCTTTCAAATGAGTTTAGCCCTTCGTTAGAAACAGATAAATTTAACGAATTATCTTCATTAATTCAGTCATTTGTTGATATGAATATCAAATTACCTGAGATGTTTAATAAAGATGGTGTATACAGGGTTTTTACTCAAATTATTATTTCAATTTTTTCATTAAATCTAAAAGAAAATGATTCTATAGATGAAGTTGGAAAAATTGAAGCCCACAGAGCTGGACATGCATACTTATTAGATTGGGTTAATCAAGGCTCCTAACTTTAAACATTAAAAATTAATCTTAGAATTACATAAAATAAAATTGTGAATGTTGCTCCAACAGGTATTGTTATTATCCAAGAAGCAAAAATTCTTTTAATTGAGCTTATGTCTAAATGTTCATACCCTCTTGCTAAACCAACTCCAATGACTCCTCCTACCAATGTATGTGTGGTAGATATTGGAAAGCCAAGATAAGATGCAGCAAGAACTGTTGATGCAGTAGCCATATTTGCAGAAAAACCTAAGCTCGGTGTTAGCGTTGTAATTTTTTCACCAACAGTTTTTATTACGTGTCTTCCCATAATTGTTAAACCAAAAACTATACCTACAGCACCCAGAAGTAAAACCCACGAATTTAATTCGGATGAACTTTGAATTGTTCCATCAGAAGATACTATTGATACTATTGCTGCAATTGGCCCTATTGCATTTGCAACATCATTGGAACCATGGGCAAAAGCCATGGCACATGCTGTAACAATCATTAAGATACCAAATTGATTTTCAACATTTCTTATATTTTTTGATTGAGCAAATAAAAATACAAACGTAAGAATAGAAACTGCAACACTAATGCCTATTGTAAATAAATATATTTCGTTATCTGTCCAATTAATACCTACGTGCTTTAAGCCTTTTCTTGCAGTTACAAGACATATGACAGCAGATACGAAGAAACTATAAAAAGGAATAAAGTATGTTGCAGCTTTTTTAGGATTATCTCTATCTAAAATTAAATATTTTGCAGATAGGTAGAGTAAAAATGCCATAAGACCAGAAATAACTGGTGAAGTAATCCAGCTTGAAGCAATATTGCCAACTGTTCCCCATGATACGTTTGAAGCTCCTTTTGATATTAAAACAAACCCAACAATAGCACCAACAATCGAATGAGTTGTGGAGACAGGCCATCCCTTTGAACTTGCAATTATTAACCAAAACCCAGCAGCTAGTAGCGAGGACAACATACCAATAATAAATATATTTACATCATTGGTATATAAAAATGGATCAACGATTCCTTTTCTTATTGTAGATGTTACTTCACCGCCAGCAAAATAAGCACCTAAGAACTCAAAAATTGCAGCAATTATGACAGCTTGTTTCAAGGTTATGGCTTTACTACCAACTGATGTACCCATTGCGTTAGCTACATCATTAGCTCCAATTCCATAAGCCATAAAAAAACCAACAACTGCTGCTATTATAATTATGAGCGTTGGATCCAAAAATAAATTTTCCATAAATAATAATTTAAATTAAAGCAACGGCAAGTATAATGGTTCTTTGAATCCTTGATGTTACATTATTGTAAGTTTTGATAATTTTAATTCTAATAAACTTATAGAACAAGAAACACTATCATAAAAATTTATGTCATTAATCTCATTAGACCAAGCAGAATATAAAAGACTTGAAGCTAAGGCATACTCTCTTGAAAAACGCCGTCTTCAAATAGAATTATTAAAACTTCAAGAAGATGTCATTAGAAATGATAGAAAAATATGTATTGTTTTTGAAGGAAGAGATACTGCTGGCAAAAGCTCTGCAATAAAATTTTTTTCAGAATATCTAAGACCAAAAAATTTCAATTATGTTCAACTCGGTATTCCGACTAAATGGGAGTCCTCTCACTGGTTTCAGAGATGGGAAAAAGTTTTACCAAAAAAAGGTGAAATCTCTTTTCTTGACAGATCTTGGTATACCAGAGCAATAACAGAACCAATAATGGGTTATTGCAACGAGCATCAATATAGAACATTTATGAAAAGAGTAAATAAATGGGAGTCTGAGTTAATAAATAGTGGAACTGAGTTAACAAAATTTTATTTCTCATTATCAAAAGATCAGCAAGAAAGAAGAATGAACGCAAGAAAAAATTCTCAATTAAAATATTGGAAACTCTCAAAAAATGATGAAAAAATCGTTACTAAGTGGGATGCCTTTACTCTTTATAAAGAACAGATGTTTGATAGAACATCCACTGATAAATCTCCATGGGTATCTATAAATTCAAACAATAAAATGATTGGACGCCTAACATCATTAAGATATCTTCTGATAAAAACAGATTATGAAAATAAAAAAATACTAAAACCTGCAAAGTATTCAAAAAGTCTTTCAAACTATAGCGCAACTATTGAAGGTGTTACTTTTGAAAATCTTACTTATGAGCAGTTTATGATAATAAGCAAATATAGTGATGATACCTAATGAAAATTGCTTCAATTGACATAGGCACAAATGCTATAAAGTCTAAAATTTTTAAGACTACTCCAACATCAATTGAATTCATAGAAGGAATAAGATCGCCTATAAGATTGGGCTCAAATGTCTTTAAAGAAGGTTATCTGAAAGAAAATAAATTAAATGAATTAGTAAAAACTTTAAAAAAATATCAAAAGAATTTTGAAAAAAATAATATCAAAATATATGAAATAGTCGCAACAAGTGCTTTTAGAGATACTCAAAACTCTGAGGAAGCTAGAAGATATGTTGAAAATAAAATTGAACATCCGATTAGAATAATCTCAGGATTAGAAGAGGCAAAATTAATTAGTCTTCACCCCAAGGCTCAATCAAAAAATAAAAATGTATTTGTAGACGTAGGCGGAGGAAGTACAGAAATCTATATTTACCAAAATGATCAGCATATTATTCAATCATTCCAACTTGGAGCTGTGAGAGGAATGCTTAATAAAAATGATCTAAGTGAATGGAAAAGATTAAAGAGTTGGTTGAAAAAGCAAAATAAAGTGGAGTTTTTAGTCGGTTTGGGAGGCAATATCAGATCTTTTTTAAAAATCTATGAATCAAACAAGATGACAACTAATGATCTTATTCAATTTGCTAATGAGCTAAATGTATTAAGTCTTGCTGAAAAAATAGAAAAGCATAATCTAGCTAATGATAGAGCTGACGTTATAGATGAAGCGTTAAAAATTTATATTGAAATCGCAGAACTTTTAAAAGTAAAAACTATTAAATCAACTAAATGGGGAGTATCAGATTCGATTGCAGTTAAAACTTTTCATGAGTTATATTCAAATAAAATAACAATCTCAAGAAATTAATTAAAAATGAGTTGTGTATTAATTTGTTTATCAGATTGTTGATATCTAATATTACTTATTTGATTTAGAGAGCCATTCATTAACTTTTCTGTAACAGAAACAGCATCATTAATATTTGATGAAGTAAAAGTAACGTAAATTAATTTATCAGTAGAAGAAATTTGTAGATTGTTAACTTTATTTTCAAAATTGTTACTGGATATCAATTTAGTAATAACATTTTTATCTAAAACATTTTTATCATATGAATTTTGAATTCTCTGGATCTTATTTAATACGTACTCATAATCTGATTTAGCTTTTTCTAAATTCAATGATGATCTAGTGTAATTAGAATAAACACCAGAGAAAATAAAGTATAAGACTAATGAAATAATTAAAACAAAGGATATAAAAAGTAACTTTTTCTCCCTTTCTTGAAGATTGTTATAAAAATTAATTATTTTCATATTGCAAATCTATTAATCCATTAATTTTGTCATTATTAATTTCAATATTTTGATCTAAGATCTTGATATTAAATTTTTCTGAAATGCTTTTTAAAATATTATATTGCAAAGACGGCATTTCATTTATGGTTATTCTTACATTAGAGCTTTGGGCATCAATTATAATTTCTGAAAAATAATTCTCTCCATATTTAAAAAATAATTCTAAGTCAGGTAGTTTAGTTTCAGCTTGAAGTTTTTTAGGTACATTTTTTAAAATCTGATCAATTTGATTTTTTGGAGCCACCACTCTCTTGATGTCTTTGCTGATAGAAGAAAAAATATCTAAAGTTGCGTCTTTATAGATTTGAGATTGATAATTATTCTTGTAAATTAAATAGTAAGGTGTAAATGAGATTAAAAAAAGAGACAAAATTGATGCAGCCAATTGAGTTTTTGTAAAATTCATCTTTTTTATGATTAAACTAAGAGTTAAATTCATTTTAAAAAGATTAGGTAAAGATTTTATTTTTTCTATACTCACATCTTGTAGATCAAATTTTTTGCTTGCCTCAGAAGATTTATATTTATTATTAAGATTCTCATCGGTACTAAATATCTCAGGATTAAAGTCAGGTTTATCATTAGATACGATATCTAAGTATTGATTTAAATTATCATCCGAAACAGCAAAACCAGTTTTATCTATATATGAAAACATAAAAGTATTTTCTATTTGAGTTATTGAGTCATAATGCTCAGATGAATTAATAAGGTATTCTGGAGTTATAATAACTTTATAATTTAGATGACTTAATTGATCATTTAGATTGGTTATAAAGTTTTTATTTACAACATAAGCAGCCTCATCTGAAAGAACATATTCATTATCAGAGACTGAATCTATAAGATTTATATCGATATCAGAAATAAAGTTTGCAATATTAACTTGATCAGCAAGAGATTTATTTTTTATAAATTTATATGAGGTAACTTCTGATGCTGGAATTAATACTAAAAGCTGCTCTATATTTTTAATGTAAAACAGCTCTTTAATTGAGTTTAGTATTTTTTTGGGCTCGTTCTTATCGGTTACATTATATAAATGAATTTCGTCACAATTAGAATTAAGAATATGTGCAATATAAAGATTCATTTAGATACCATTATAAGTTCTTGAAATAATATAGCTATTTTTGTTAGCTCCATAATAAATTCTGCTATTAGAATCTGCAGAAAAACTATCATATGTAAAAGTTGTAAAAAGCATAAAGCTAGAAGATGAAAAATCAATATGCATAATCCCCTCATCAAACTTATATGATGGAAAAGATTGTTTAAAATCTGAAGTGCTTTTAAAACCTTCATCTGGAATATTATCTATTATATATTGAGCATCTTTATATTCCATATTCGCAAATATAGAGGTCAGTAACATGTAATCAGCACTTTTAAGTGAATTGATATTAAGTTTTAGAAGATTGTCTGGCATAGCACAAAAATTATCCTTAAATAAATTCCATCCTATTTTTTGAATAGCGGGTAAGCTCTTAATCTCAGCAAGATCATGAAACATTCTGCTGCCAGTGTATTCTTTTGGATTATTTAATGGTCCTGAGTAATAGTAATCTTCTAAGCCAAATGCCCTTGGGTTGGAGTTGGTATCAATCCAATCAATAATTTGATCAACTGCTTCATCAGCTAAGTTTGGTTCAACCTCATAAAGACTCATTAATTTTAAAAATACTTTAATATTCTGATTATTGGGATTAAATTCATTTTTTGATTTTTGAACTAAGGAATTAATATTAAAACAATTTGCAGCATCAATTATTTTTGCTTTTACAGATCCTTGGTTTAATTCAAAAAAGAAATCATTTAAGAATAATGGATTGTTTCTAGCATGAACTTTTGAGTTAAACCTTAATTCGTTATCTATTTTTTTAAGCGCTAATGATTCAATATTTCTAAATATATTTAATGATGTGGTTTGAAATTCATTGTACTGAGCTCTTTTAAATGAAACAAAGTAATTGTTTCCAATAAGCATTGCTATTGATGAAAGCAACAACACTATCAAAAGGACAGATATCAAAACAACACCTTTAGTTTTGTATTGCATAACTTATGTTTGGATCAATGATCCATGAATAATCTTTATTTTGCTTCGAAAATTCGATTTTAATTAACGTAGGTATTTTTTTGGATGTTATTAGGCTAATTGGCCATGATTCGTGCCATACATTTTCATAAAGAAATGTTAATTTAAGATCATCAATATTATCTATTAATTCAATACTAGTATAATCATCTTGATCATAAGGATTAGTTGAAAAATATTGTTTTCTATTAAGCGTCTTATTTTCAAATTCGTATCGAATTCTTTTTATTGGAGAGACCTCATCAGATAAAGATTTTATATTTGAATTAAACATTAAACTTTGAATGTTTATTGGGCTAATAAAAGTCCCATACATTTCATTGCCATAAAAATCCTTTGAAGTAACATTTACAATCTGTCTAAAATCTCTTCTTATAATCGTTGAAGCTAAATTTAGTTCTTTAATGTAATTAAGGTGCTGAGATGTTTCTTGCTCTGTTTCTAAAGACGATTTTAGAATATTAGATGAGACTAGAGCTATCATAGATAGTATGACTAAAGATACTAAAACCTCTATGATTGTGAAACCATTATTATTATTCATTTATCAAAAATCCTTCTGATTTATATGAGTATTTTCTTACTCCCTTTTCTTTAATTAAAATTTCATATTTGATAAGTTCTTTAGTTTCAGTTGATTCAAAATTTTCTTCCCATTGCCATTCTTTTCCACCCATTTTCATATATCCCGTGCGACTATTTCCAACTGATGGCTTTTCAATAGTATGAATAAGTGCTATTCGATTGTTTGCAACTTCTTTTGAATGATAGTGATCATCTAAATTAAATATTGAAATATTTGTGGACAAAATTAAGTTATATAAAACAATTATTGATGTGCTCAATATAAAAAGTGCTGCAACTATTTCAATTAAGCTAAAGCCTTTATTAGTAATCGATAATTTGGGATGTAATTTTTCCATTAGTATTAATTTCAATTTTCTGTATGTATTGATCAAAAAATATATTTATAAAACCACCGGTACTCTCTCCTGATGGATAAAATATTATTAGCGGCTTATCGTCAATATAAAATTCGAAATCATGTTCTGACCCATCAAATGATTTGAAAGTTTTTTTATAATTATTGAGATTTTGCCAATTTCCTGAATATGGATTTTTAATTTCAGTCAAAACTTGATTATTGGTATCTAAAAAATAAAAAAACTGTCTTTCATTATTAGCATGCCATCCTATTATATTCCCAGAAATAATACTTTCTTCGGATAAATAGTTAAAAGATTTTGTAAAAGTTGACTGGTTTTTTGCAACTGAAACTACTGAATTTAAGTTTAAAAAAATTAATGAAGAGGCAATGCCTATTACTACAATAACAACAAGGATTTCGATTAAAGTAAAACCTTTATTATTGTTGCATCCAATTTCCGATATCTGTGTCATCTCCAGATCCGCCCTCCATGCCATCTGCTCCTAAAGTGTATAAATCAAATTTTTTTGATTTTTGAGGTGGAAACTCATAGATATACTCTCGCCCCCATGGATCTAGTGGTATTGAAGATATATAACCACCCTCTGGATATAAAATAGGATTTTTAAGACCACTATGAGGAATAACAAGAGCTTCAAGCCCTTGTGATGTTGATGGATATTGAAGCTCATTAAATTTATACATTTCGAGAGCTTTTTCAGTCTGAGCCATATCAGCTTTAATTTTTTCTATGTTGGCTCTTTGGAAAACTGGGGCCACATTCACAACAACAATTGTTGCCAAAATACCTAAAATTACAAGAACAGCCATTAACTCAATTAATGTAAATCCTTTTTTTAACTTATTCATAATCTATCCTAAAGAAAGTGTGTTCATCTGCATAATTGGGATAAGTATAGCTAGAACTATTAACATAATAAAACCTCCCATAAAAATTATAACTAATGGTTCTAACATTGATAAAAATACAGATCTTTTGGAATCAATTTCATTTCTTAAGAATTCAGAGGCTTTGTGAAACATTTTTATTAAATTACCAGATTTATAGCCACTACTGATTAATTGCATAAACATGCTTGGAAAAACTGTTGTTTTACTGAGTGAAATAATAAAGTCTTTGCCTTCGACTAAATCTTTTTTTGAATTCATAACTTTAGACTGCAAGTATTTATTATTAAAAACCATTGATGACTCTTCTAAAGCAACGTCTAAGTTTGTACCTGATTCCATAACAAGAGCCATAGTGCTTGAAAATCTTTCAATTTCAGATAATAAAATAAAATTCCCAACCAGAGGTACTTTTAAAACAGTCTCATGAGCAAGAATATGATTATCAATATTTCTAATAAATTTTTTATAGCTGTATATCGAAATAAAAATTAAAAAGGCTAAAAAAAATAATATTATTAATATGTTATTTGAAAGACCTATCAATATCTCAGTTAACAAAGGTAATTCTGCACCAGCTCTTGAAAACTGGCCAACAACTTGAGGTAATACAAATGTTAATAAGCCGAAAATTACAATTATAGAAAAGCCTATCAAGATAATTGGATAAGTTAACGCTGACATAACTTTCTGTCTAATTGATGCACTTTCTTCCAGGTAGTCTGCTAATTTATTAAATATTACATCTAGATTCCCAGAAGAATCTCCTGCAGTTACCAAAGATGAATATGTATTGTTAAAAACTTCTGGATATTTTTTCATTGACTGGCCCAATCTTTTTCCTTGAATAACATCCTCACGTAGGCTGAGAATAATACCTATCAAATCATTGTTATTTAGTTGATCTGCTGTAATTTTTAATGAATCAATAATCGATGTTTTGGCTTCTAATAAAGTTGCTAATTGCCTTGTCATTAAAATAATTTCCTTGTTTTTTATTTTTGACTTGAATCTAGAATCGTTGTTTGAAAGTGAAACATTTATTGGCGTTAGCTGTAACTCTTTTATGAACTTTCTTGCCTCTCTTTCAGATGACGCTGAAAGAATACCTATTTTTTTTGATCCATTATTATTTAGTGCTGTATATTTATAATTCGGCATCTTCTTTTAAATTTCCAACTCTAATTAACTCATCCGCAGATGTAATACCATTGATTAATAGATCGCGCGATGCCTGATCTATAGATTGACTATCTTTAAAGACATAGTTTGATATTTCAGTTTCTGATGAATTATTGTGGATCATTTCTTTAAGTCCTTTATCAACCTGGATGCACTCAGCAATGGCAATTCGTCCTTGGTATCCAGTATTTGAACATTTTTTACAACCTTCTGACTTGTATATTTTTTGACCGTTTTGAAGATTAAATAATTTACTAACCTCATTAGTAGGCTCGTCTTCATAGCGACAATCTAAACACAATCTTCTAACTAGTCTTTGAGAGATAATAGTTCGTAAACTAGATGCTAATAGAAATGATTCAATACCCATATCTCTTAGTCTTGTAATAGCAGCAACGGCGCTATTAGTATGAACGGTAGATAAAACAAGGTGACCTGTTAAGCTTGCTTGAATGCCAATTTGTGCGGTTTCAATATCCCTCATCTCTCCTACCATCACTATGTCAGGATCTTGCCTAAGAATAGCTCTTAAACCTCGAGCAAATGTATAGCCAGTTTTTGTATTTACTTGTGTTTGACCTATTCCTTCTAAGGTATATTCAACTGGATCTTCAACAGTGAGTATGTTTTGTGATGAATCACTTAAATATCTTAATCCAGCATACAAAGTAGTTGTTTTTCCAGAACCAGTAGGCCCCGTGAGCAGTATTATCCCCTCCGGGTTTTTTAGTGATGATTTGTAGTTTGATAATATAGTAGAAGGCAGTCCTAAATCATCTATATTAATTTGTGCAGACTGTTTATCTAAAAGCCTTAAAACAACTCTTTCTCCGTATGATGAAGGCAAAGTAGATACTCTTACATCCACACTTTTATCCCCAAGAGAAAGTGATACCCTACCATCTTGAGGCAATCTTCGTTCAGAAATATCTAAGCCAGAAATGATTTTAATTCTTGAAATTAATACTGAAGATATTTTATTATCTTGTGTTAGAACCTCTCTTAATATTCCATCAATTCTATATCTTATGATAATTTTATCTTCGTAAGGCTCGAAATGAATATCAGATGCCCTATTCTTAATAGCCTGACTTATAACACCATTTATAAGCTTAATTATTGGAGTATCATCACCACCACTCAAAAGATCTTCGGTTGCAGAAATCGAACCCGCAAATGATTGAAGATCAAACTCATCTGATAATTCTTCTGATATGTCATTAGAGGCATCATCAATAGTAAATGTATTAGTAAGAAGTTCATTAAACTTATCAGTACTACATATTTTTAAATTAAAGTCTTTCTTTAAATACTTATAAAGTTCATGATAAATTGCAGATGAAATTTTATTTGGCGATATTACTTCAAACCCATCTGCGGATTGAGATGCAATAATTTGATTTTCTTTTATAAAATCATATGGAAGTAGTTTAAATTTCTCTTTATCCATAGATCAACTCAACAATGTTCATCAATCTTTGGAATCTCTTAAATCAATTAATTCTTGAGTATCGCCAGTCAGTACTTCTCTAGCTTTAATATAATTATACTTACTACTTGAAGCAGACGTCGCTGATGCTGAGTCAGTTATTATGGTTGGTCTTAGGAAAACCATTAAGTTTTTCTTAATAGTTGTTGATGATGAAGATTGAAACAATTTTCCTAATAATGGAACTGAACCTAAAAATGGGACTTTTGAAACAGTATCCTGTTTGTCCTCATCTACAAGGCCACCAAGAACAATAATTTGATTATTATCGACTAATGCAGTTGTTTCTATAGCTCTTTTATTAGTAATAATATCTATACCACTCATTGGCACTCCTGCTACTCCAGAAACCTCAATTTTTATTTGCATAACAACAGAACTACCCTCGTTTATTTGAGGTGTTACCTCTAACTTAATACCAACCTCTTGTCGTGATGTTGTTCTGAAAGGATTTGCATTATTTGTTCCAAGGCTTTCTCCGGTGGTAATTGGTATTTCTTGACCTATTATTGAGGTGGCTAATTCATTATCCATTGCCATAAGTGATGGAGTTGCTAGGATATTTGAATTTGAGTCCTGAGCTATTGCGTTAATGATACCAACAAAATTATCTTTTCCAGGAGTGAGATCACCAAACCCTGCAATTAAACCTTGAGTATTTAATAATGAAGCTGAAGCTGTAGTTGATAAAGTTACATCAGTATCATCTGCAGATGAAGCAACAATTGATAATAAATCTGGCCCAGAACCACCAAAGCGAGATAGCCCTATTGGAACACTATCTTTATCTGATCCATTAAAAATGGTTTCCACGCCAAGAGAGCTAGCAGCTGTTTCTGATAGCTCAACAATAATAGCTTCAACTAAAACTTGAGCTCTTCTTATATCAAGTTGAGAAATAATATTTCTTATTGTTGAAAGGTTGGACTCAGCAGAAGAAATAATAAGTGAATTAGTTTTTTCATGATGCGTTATCACAGTTTTTGTTCCATCATCATCTGGTATAAATCCACTAGAAACAGAATTAAGAATTGCTGCTACATCAGCTGACTTTGCATATTTTAGATAAACAACATCAATTGAGTCATTTGACTTTACATCACCATCTAGAGATTTAAGAGTCTCTTGAATATTAGAGGTTACATATTCGTTTGCTGAAACTATGACTGAGTTTGAAGGATTAAAAGGTATAGCTATAAACTTGTTGATAGTTGGATTATTTTGCGCTTTTAATTTGTCCAGAATTCTCACCGCTTCAATTGAAGATAAATTATTAAGTTTAATAATTGAAATTTTAGCTGTATTGTTTTTATCTAAATCTTTAATGAGGTCACTTATTCTTTGGACATTACTTAATCTATCTACAATCAATATTGAGTTAATCGAGGGAATGCTTGAAAGATGAGATTGCCTTCCTGT
>Ga0066377_10000070_pt1 | contig 22706 bp, 19 predicted proteins | sample Knorr_S23_td_Sur_FD_70946 | JGI IMG/M metagenome (GOLD analysis project Ga0066377, IMG submission 70946) | Marine microbial communities from Southern Atlantic Ocean transect - Knorr_S23_td_SurfaceB_ad_5m_LV_B | ecosystem: Environmental > Aquatic > Marine > Oceanic | place: Southern Atlantic...
CCCGACTCGGAGAGCAGATACATCAGGCGGTCACGGATGGCCGCAAGAACAAACCATGAAAGGAACACACCCACGGGAAAGAGAATCAACATCAGTTTCCAAGCCTTGAATCGCTTGCGCCACTCCCCGCTCATGATTAGGGGGACGCCCAGCAACATCAGAATCATGACCAGCAAGCCCCACGGATTCGCACTCATGAGAATGCTGAAAATAAGGCAAACCGACAATCCCGCGTAATAGATCCAACCGGGACCTTGCCGGAAGTGCTTCACGATGAATACCATGCAGAGCGGCAACAGCCCGATCAGGAAGAATCCCAGATTGGTCGGATCATGCAGAAACCCGGATATTCCGTGACGAAACTCCGGATTCATAATCCTGTCAGGGCTTGGCACCCAATCCGGAAAAACGTAGAAATGCAGGTATGCCACCAGCAAGCCAACGAGAACTGGAATCTGCAACAAGGCCAGCATCCATTTTGCAGACCGTGGACTGTGGATGCTGTTGTAGACAATTAGAAAAAGGACGTAGGCCTGAAGGTAGACGGCAAAGAAGGCGCCAGCTTCCCAATGGGTCGACGTTATAAAACGGAAATGAACCCACGTGTAGGCCAGAAATGGCACCGGGACCAGAAGTATCCAGTCAACACCTGGGCGGTGGCCACGAAAAACCAGCATAATCGCATGGACACCCACCAGAACCAGCAATGTTTTTGAGACGCCTACCATGGGCTCTCCATAGGCCAGATAACCGCCAAACCCCATAAAGGCTTCAATCAGGACCCATAACAACAGTCCAAACTGAATGAATTCGACAAACCGGAGAGGGGTGTGCCCGATTGACCAAATCATCCGATAAAGGAGGTTGCGACGGTGTATCCTTGCCATACAGGATTGGGAGCATTTTCCGATGTACTCTTTTCAGCAATCCAAAAATCATCCTTGAGGCTTGATGATTTGCCCTTCCCTATTCAATTTTTGAATCTTTCACGAATCTGGATGTCTTAATTTCGATCCTACAAAAGTAAATTATGTCAGAACCATTTAATTTAGAAGCCGTTAATGAAAAAGTCCGGCAGCAATCTGCCTGGATTGAGACTCTTCGAGCCGAGATCGGAAAGGTGATTGTCGGACAACAATACCTGATCGACCGCTTGCTGGTCGGTCTGCTTGCCAACGGGCACGTTCTTTTGGAAGGTGTGCCGGGCCTGGCCAAGACCTTGTCCGTTAAAACACTGGCCGACTCGGTTCATGCCGAGTTCTCCCGGATCCAGTTTACCCCGGACCTGTTGCCAGCGGATATCATCGGTACCCTCATCTACAATCCAAAATCAGGGGAGTTCTCCACCAAGAAGGGACCCGTATTCGCCAACATCGTTTTGGCGGATGAGATTAACCGGGCTCCGGCCAAGGTGCAGAGCGCCCTCTTGGAATCCATGCAGGAAAGGCAAGTCACCATCGGCGAGCACACCTTTGACCTGCCCCACCCGTTCCTGGTGCTGGCCACGGAAAACCCGATTGACCAGGAAGGAACTTATCCGCTGCCAGAAGCACAGGTCGACCGGTTCATGTTGAAACTGCAAATCGGATATCCGTCAAAGGAGGAGGAATTGAAGATCCTCCAAAGCATGGCCACCACTGGAAGCAAGCCCACAGCCAGCGCGGTAGTCAGCCCCGAGCAAATCCTCGAGGCGCGATCCATCGTCAATGAAATCTATTTGGACCCGAAAATCAGCGATTACATCATCGAACTCATTTTCTGTACCCGGGAACCGGAAAACCACGGGCTCGAGGAGCTCAAGCCGCTGATCCAGTTCGGTGGAAGCCCCCGGGCAACCATCTTCCTGACACTGGCCGCCAAGGCTTGGGCATTCCTCAATGGGCGCGGCTACGTCACCCCGCAGGACGTCAAGACCATCGCTCCCGACATTCTCCGCCACCGGATCATCCTGACGTACGAAGCGGAGGCTGAGGAATGGTCCACGGAATCCGTGGTCGAGCGAATTCTCGAAACCGTACCAGTTCCCTGATTTATTCGGGTTCATCCATGCACTCCCCATCAACTGGAGATAAAAGCGCCTCTGAGCGTACCCGGGAGATCCTGCGGAAAGTCCGTCAGGTGGAAATCCGTAGCCGGAAGTTTGTCGACGAATCACTTGTTGGGGCCTATCACAGCGTGTTCAAGGGGCAAGGCATGGATTTTGCCGAGGTCCGGGAATACCAACCCGGGGACGATGTCCGCTCGATTGACTGGAATGTCACGGCCAAGATGGATCGCCCGTTCATCAAGGTCTTTGAGGAAGAACGTGAACTGACCATCATGCTGATGGTCGACATCTCCGCCTCGGGGGATTTTGGCAGCGTTGCGCAGACTAAACGCGAACTGGCTGCCGAATTGGCCAGTGTCCTTGCATTCAGCGCAACCCGCAACAATGACAAGGTGGGGTTGATTCTCTTTTCGGATGAAGTCGAAACCATCATCATGCCGAAAAAGGGGCGTTCCCACGTCCTCCGCGTGATACGCGAAATCCTCTTCTATGAACCGAAGCGGAAAGGCACCAATATCAATGCCGCCTTGCGGACCCTGAACCGTCTCATCCATCGAAAGGCAGTTTGCTTCCTGGTGAGTGACTTCCTGACAGAGGAAAGCCAGGCATGGATCCGGCCGGCCGTCAGGGAAAAGCGGGGGGATTTGCAGAAGATGCTGACGCTGACCGGCAAGCGGCACGACCTGATTTGCGTGGACCTGCACGATCCACGGGAGTCTGAATTGCCGAAAGTGGGCTGGGTTGTTCTTGAAGACGCCGAAACCGGAGAGCTCGTGGAAATCAACACCTCGGACTCCCGCTTGCGCGGCCTTTACGCGCACCAGAACAAGCAGCGACTGGAGAGCCTGAAGGAAACCTTCATTCGCTCGGGCGTGGATCATTTCCGCGTCCACACGCAGGAACCCTACATCACCGCCTTGAGAGCCTTTTTTAAACAACGTGAAAAACGCCGCTGATGGAAGGATTTGCAGATATTGAGGGTCCTGTCCGGATCGGCATATGGGAACTTGTCGGAATAGCCGCACTGGTCATTCTGGGCATAGCTTTGCTGATCGGCCTGATTGCCTACTTGACCCGCAGGAAGCGGGCCGGGGAGAGTGGCCCAGCGGAGCCAGAACGATCCCCCTTGGAAATTGCCTTGGGCAGACTGACCCAACTCGAATCCAGCGGCCGGGATCTCGAATCCGATCCGTTCGTGGTGGAGGTATCGGATATCGTCCGGGATTTCCTTGAGTCATCTTTGGAAATTCCCGCCAAGGAACAAACATCGGAGGAGTTTCTTTCCGCCTTGCAGCAATCAGGCAGCTTGCCGGATGTCTTGCGAGCACACATGCCTCCGTTTCTTCAACAATGTGATTTGGTGAAATTTGCCCGGCAGTCCCTTGAAGGGGACCAACGCCTCAGGCTTCTCTCCACAGCCGGCACAGTCGTGCGGGAAACGGACGCGGATTTGCATCCATCGGAAAACTCCATGACACAGGAGGGGGCAAAGTGATTTTCGACTTTGCCGAGCCCCTCTGGCTGTATGGCCTGCTCTTGATCCCGCTCCTTTTCTGGCTGCAGGGGCGAATGGGGAAAAGTGCTTCCATCCGCTTCCCATCAACCATGCTAGCCGCGCAAGTGGCCGCATTCGTCAAACAACGCCCGGGCAAATGGCGCGCATCCTTGCGCTGGCTGGCCGTGGCCTGCCTGATTTTCGCCATGGCCCGCCCACGTACCGGCGAGGAGCTCAGCAGCACCCAATCCAGTGGGATTGACATGGTGATCGCCCTCGACCTTTCAACCTCCATGTGGGCGCACGATTTTGAAATGCACGGATTGCGTCAGGACCGCCTGACCGTTGTCCGCTCGGTCGTGCGGGACTTCATTGAGGCGCGGCCGCACGACCGCATCGGATTGATCGCCTTTGCCGCGGAGCCGTATCTGGTCAGCCCCCTGACCCTGAATCATGATTGGCTGATCCGCCGACTGGATGAATTGAAAATCGGCCAAATCGAGGACGGCACAGCCATCGGAAGCGCAATCGGTGCGGCGACAAACCGGCTTAAGGACATTCCGGCCAAGTCGAAGAGCATCATCCTCGTCACAGATGGGGCCAACAACCGTGGCCGGCTGGATCCCGGGGCCGCCGCCGAGGCAGCTGAAGCATTCGATATAAAGATCTACTCGATCGGAGTCGGCCAAGCCGGCATGGTTCCCTTCCCTGCCCGTTTCGACAATGCGGGACAACCCGTTCGCCGAAATGATGGCTCAATTTTCCTCAGGGCATCGCGTTCCCATATTGATTTGGAAACACTTTCTGCCGTGGCCGAGACCACGGAAGGCCGGTACTTTCATGCCACGGATTCCAAAAACCTTCGCCAGATCTATGGCGAAATTGACAAGCTGGAGAAGACGGACGTCGAAATCCAAGTCCGTCGCCTCTACACCGAAGCCTTTCCTATCGCCGTTGGAGCCGGGCTGCTCCTCCTCTTGATCGATCTGCTTTTGAAAAGAACCGTCTACCGTCGTCTTCCCTAATGTCACCCGTTTTTGCCAAACCTGAATATCTGCTGATAGGCGTGCTGATCACTGCCTTGCTTGGGGCACTTTTCTATTTTTCGGAAAAACGGGCGTGGGCCCGCCTTTTCGCATTCGCTGAAAACACCCTGCTGGACCGGCTAACCCGCTCCCACAGCCGGAAGCGCCTGTGGGTGAAGAACGCCCTGCTCATGACAGGCGTCCTCTGCCTGTTCATTGCGCTGGCACGTCCACAGTGGGGGGCTCATTGGGAAAAATCGGAAACCCGGGGCATCGACATCATGATCGCGCTGGACACTTCCCGGTCCATGCTGGCAGAGGACATATCCCCCAACCGGCTGGAGCGGTCCAAGTTGGCTATCCTTGACCTGCTTGCATCCATCAGGGGAGACCGTATCGGCTTAATCGCCTTTGCCGGGAATGCATTTCTCCAGTGCCCGCTCACGTTGGATTACCAGGCATTCCGTCACACCCTTTCCGCCATTGACACGGATACCATTCCCATTGGGGGAACGGACGTTGCTGCCGCTATCGATGAGGCGGACGCCTATTTTGAGGAGTCCGGGAATGAGCGCATCCTCATTTTAATCACCGATGGGGAAGATCTCGAAGCCACCGGCTTGGCCCGCGCACGCGCCTCCGCGGAAAAAGGCATGCGCATCCTTACGGTTGGAGTCGGATCCGCCAAGGGAGAGCTGATTCCCATTAGAAACCCAATCGGAGAAGTCGACTACCTAAGGGATGCCAGTGGAAAACCAGTTTCAACCTCCCTGGATGAGCAAACCCTGCGTCAAATCGCTTCCATCAGCAACGGACTCTATGCCCCACTTGGACCAGCTGGGGGTGGATTGGATGAAGTGTACCAGTTCTGCTTATCCCAAATGCCGGCGGAGGAGCGGGAGGAATCCCTGCAACGAATTCCCATCGAGCGGTTCCAATGGATCCTCATTCTGGCCATTTTTCTGTTAATCGTGGAAACCCTTGTCACAACACGTCGGGCCAGGCCCCAAGGCATGGCCGCGCTTTTCATGACCGTGGTCGGCATCGGTGCCTTCGTGTCATCCCCGTCGGATGTACTCGCAGGGCCCGCCACGGAAGCGGCCAAGGCATTCAAGGAGGATCGCTTCGAGGAATCTGTCACCCTCTACCGGGAAGCCCGGATCGCTGATCCGAATAACCCGAAATTCGCCTACAACATGGGCGTCTCTGAATACCGGTCCGGACGTTTTCAAGAAGCGATAGGAACTTTTGAAGAGGCATTGCGGCTTGCCCAGCCGGGCTTGCAGGAAAAGATTTTCCATAACATGGGGAACAGCCGCGTTGCCTTGGGATTCAACCGCCTGGAGGAGGAGCCTGCCCTGACCCGGGACCAGTGGAACGCCGCCATCACCGATTTCGAGAATGCCCTTTCCCTTGATTCGGACCGGACCAACTCCCGGACCAATCTGGAACAAGTCCAGCAGGTAATCGCCAATCACACATATTCACTCACGACACAAGCGCATCCGGTCATTGGCGGAACCGTCACTAAGGGCACCCGGGTTTTCCACAATATTCCGCTCACCATCGAGGCGAAGCCGCATGATGGATACATATTCTCCACTTGGGAAGGTGCAGGAATTGAATCGCCGGAAAACGCCACCACCACCATTCGCTTGCAAGAGGACACCACAGCCGTTGCCCGGTTTGTCAAGACATGGAACCTGACGGTCCTGTCCGATGACGAATCCATGGGCACTGCCGGAACTTCAGGTACATACAGGGAGGATGAACCGGTTACCATCAAGGCTGAGGCCAATGATTATTTCGCTTTTTCAAAATGGAAAAGTGATGAAATACAGATAGCCGACCCAACCAAGGCCGAAACCGAGCTCACGTTGACTAGCGACACGGTCGTGACGGCAACGTTTGTCCCCGCATTCAAGCTTTCCGTGGAAATGGATCCCGTCATCGGCGGCCAGGCCGGTCCATCCGGATTCTTCGAGGAATACTCAATGCAACCCATTCAGGCGCAGCCGCGTCCCGGATTTGAATGGGTGGAATGGATTGGCGATGGCATCGAGGACACGTCCGCGCAACAGACCACGATTGGCTTGACCGAGGACCGCCTGGCCATCGCCAAGGTCAAGCGCATCTGGAATCTCGTGATTGTTCCCGATCCGGAGGAAGGCGGGTCGACCGAGGGCGCCGGCAATCACCCCGTCGGCTCCACCGTTGAAATCTCTGCCACCCCCAATGAGGGCTTCACGTTTCAAGGCTGGGAAGGTCCGGGAGTTGAAGATCCCGCCAGTCCGCAAACGAAGGTGACCGTCGAGTCAACCGAACACACCCTCTTTGCGCGGTTCAAGCAGGACGAACAAGATGATCAGGAGCAAAACCAGGATCAGCAGGACCAGAACCAGCAGGACCAGGAGAATCAGGACCAGCAGGACCAGGATCAGCAGGACCAGGATCAGCAGGACCAGGACCAACAGGACCAGGAGGATGACAGTTCCAACTCGGAGGACAACCAGGAGCAGGAACAGGAACAGGAGGAGCCAGAGGAGCAGCAACCTGAAGAAGAGCAGGATCAGGATGGCCAACCCGAACAACCGGAGCAGCAGGAACAGCCTGCACCCGGGGAAATGACCCGCGAGGAAGCGCGCCAACTTCTTAACGCGCTCAGCGAAAGCGAGAAATTCCTGCCTGCGGGGGAACTTTCCGAGGAGAAAAACCAGACAAGCACACCAACCGGAAGAGACTGGTAAAATGCATTTTGTACTGAAAACTCACTACATCCTTCTGATCGTTTCAACACTGCTTTACGGATCGGCCATGCAAGCCCAGACCGTGCTCGCCAGAGCGCAGGCCGATCCGTCGGTAGTGATGCTGGGGGATGCTTCCACCTACTCCATCCGTTTTCTCAATGCGGAAAGTATTCCCAATTTCAATACGCCACGGGTGGACGGGCTTGAATTCGAATCAACACCGTCGACATCATCTTACAGGCAGATCATCAATGGACGCGTCAGTAACGAGACCGAACTAAGCTGGTCATTCAGGCCAACCCGCACGGGCACCTTCACCATCCCCGGCAGAACGGTCAAAGTCCAGGATGAGGAAATTCATATACCGGACGTGGAAGTCCGGGTGATTCCGATGGATGAAGAGACCAAGTCGAGGGCACTTCTCATTATCGAAATGCCGGAACCCCCATTTTACGTCGGGCAATCCCTGCCTGCACGGGTCAACTTGCTTGGCAGACGGGATCTCAGCATCTCACCAAGAAACTTCCCGCAACTCGAAAGCGAGGCCTTCCAGCATACTGAGTTCAGTAATTCGCCTCGTCGAGGAACGGTCCAGTACAATGGCCGTTCCTACAATGCCATCGTCTGGGATATCCTCATCACGCCAATCAAATCCGGCCCCACCGAGTTGAGCTTTCGTCAGGACCTGGCCTTGCAGGTCGTTACACGGGACAGCCGGTTCCCCAGTATTTTCAACATGAGCTCCAGCAGGACCGAGCCCATTACGGTCATGTCGGATACCTTGGAAACAGAAATCCTCCCCCTGCCGGATTCGGCAAACCCGGACTCGTTCACGGGGGCCATCGGCTCATTCGAGACAAGCCGGGTCTTGTCGGACACCGAGCTCACGGTCGGGGAACCCGTCACCTTGACCTTATCAATCAAGGGTGAAGGCAACTTTGAACGGATCGCCCCCCCGGAACTACCGGAATGGGAAGGTTGGCGACTTTACCCCCCAAAGGTCGACTTCACACCGGATGGCGATGACGGATTCTCCGGAACAAAGTCATTTGAGTTCATCCTGATCCCCCAATCCATTGAACTGACGGAGGTTCCCGGATTCACCTATTCCACATTTGATCCGCAAACAGGGGCTTACTCCAGCAGTGATCTGGAGGCTATCCCCGTCCGTGTCTCGCCCTCAGAAAACCCGGTGGAAACCGGCGCATATCTTTCCGCCGGGGACTCAAGCGCTCCCGAGAGAGACCGTGTTCCGGAGAAGGTGCTTCCCCTCAAACCGGATATCGGGGATTACGAGCCGTCAAGGCATCCCCTGTGGGCACGCCCTGTCTATTGGCTGACCAACGGGGCCATTGGTATTGTCCTGCTCACTTTTGCCCTGTGGCAGCTTCGGCGGAAACGCCTCCGTACAGACAACAGGCTGGCCAGGCGCCACGCCGGGAGCCGGCAAGTGCGCAAAGCTCTCCAGAAAGCACAGGCGGCGGCCAAGGCCGGCAACCCCGACGCATTCCATCCGGCAGCGCGCTATGCCCTGCAGGAATGCATTTGCCACTTGTCAAACAAGCCACTTGAAGCCAAAACACTAGTAACTTCTGACTGCCTCAACATCCTCAACTCCAACAACCTGAATGAATCGGTCATCTCCAGTGTACAAAACCTGCTGGGCAAAGCGGATGCTTTTCAATTCGCCGGTGCAACGTTCGACAAGCACCAATTGCAGGACCTTTCCAGGGAGCTAGCCTCGGCCATCAGTGAACTCGTACGCGCCGCCCGATGACCCTCCGATACCCAATGAAAACAATCCGAATCCCCCTTCTCAGTTTATTGGTCATCTTGTCCGGAATGGCCGGCTCCCTTCAGGCACAGTCCCTTGAGGAGACCTTCCTGAAGGGCAACATTGCCTATGGAAACGGTGACCTTGATAGTGCTGAAAAGGCCTACCGGCTGGTTTTAGAATCGGTCCAGTCGGCCGAAGTCCACTACAACCTCGGTAACACACTTGCCCAAAAGGGGGAATGGTCCGAAGCCGCATTCCACTTCATGCAGGCCTATTCGCTCGACCCGAACATGGAGTCCGCACAGGCCAACCTCATGCTGGCCGCAAACCGGATGGGTTTAGGCAAGGATTATCCGGATCTGCCCACGCCGGCCAAATTCATGTCGGAACGGCAATGGACCACAACCGCGGCTGCCCTTTTCTGGGTAGCCCTGATTCTCTTTTTTCACGGGGATTTCATTCGTTACAAACTCCCGCTGCACAAGACCCTCGGCACCATCAGCCTGCTGTTGATGGCTGTTGCTGTCACCGGAATCATCCAACACAAGCTTTTCAGGGACTGGGCGGTTGTCTCAACCTCCCTCGCCTCCCTCCGGGTCGCCCCGACCGAGCAAAGCCCGGGGGAATCCGTTCTCATTGAGGGTGATCCCATCCGCATCCTCGGCGAGCAGAAGGGATTCTTCCACGTAATGACCAGTGCCGGGGACGAAGGCTTCATCCTGCGTGAAGAAGTCTATAGCGTTTCCAAGGATTGATTTTTACTAAAATCTTTCATAGCATCGAGAGTGCTATGATCGATGCACTAAAGAAAACACTCTACGCTGGCTTGGGTGCCACTGTTATAACGGCCGAGAAGATTGAGGCTGCCTTGCAGGATCTGGTGGACAAGGGCAAATTGTCTGCCGACGAGGCCAGGTCCACCGCTTCCCGTATTTCCGAGGAAAGCAAAAAGGAATTCGAGGAAGCCCGCAACTCGTTGAAGGAGTTGTTTGAGGAACTCCTGGCAAAGGCCCCGGTCGCCTCAAAAAAGGAAATTGAGGAGATTAACAAACGCCTCGATTCTTTGGAAAAGGCGCTTTCCGGAAAGTCCGGCAAGTAGCCTCGATAAAAGAGCGTGAAATTGCACCTGATACGGGACGCCGTCCGGGCCAAGGAGATCGTTTCGATCCTCCTTAAGTATCGGTTCGACGAAATCCTTGAAAGCACCGACCTGCCAGCCGCCTGGCTGACCCGGTTCGCTCCTTCCATCCATGAAAGCATTCCCCTGTGGAAGCGTGTCCGGTTGGCCATTGAGGAACTGGGACCCACTTTCATCAAGATCGGCCAGGTCTTGAGTACGCGCCCGGATATCCTTCCGGCAGACCTGATCCATGAACTGGAGGGCTTGAGGGATGACATCAACCCCCTCCCCTTTGAAAAAATGCGTCCCTGCCTGGAAAAGGAACTGGGCTGCTCCATCGAGGAGGTTTTTGAAAAATTCGATCAGGAACCGGCAGCCTCCGCCTCACTTGGACAGATCTACCGCGCAACAATGCTTGAAGGCGGCATGGAAGTGGCGGTCAAAATCCAGAAACCGGGATTGCGGCGACCCATCCGAACAGACTTGGAGATCATGGCCTGGCTGGTGGGCCAGATTCATGAGAACGTGTCAGGACTGAGAGCCTTTGATTTGCCGACCGTTCTGGAGGAACTCAAACAAGGCATGCTCGATGAGCTGGATTTCTCCATAGAGGCCAGAAACGCTTCCGTCTTCAACTCCCTGAATCGCTTTCCAAACAAAGTCTTTGCACCGGAGGTCGTGCAGTCATACACCACATCGCGGCTGATCATAAGCGAATGGATAGAGGGAAAGCCGCCTGCCAGAGCAAATTTCGGAGGGGAGCAGGCCAGCCAAATCGCCAAAACCGGTGGCCGCTCATTCTTTTCCCAGATTGTCGTCACCGGATTCTTCCATGGAGATCCGCATCCCGGCAACATTCTCATTACCACGGATGGCCGGCTATGCTTGCTCGACTGGGGTCTCGCCGGCCAACTCACCCGCCGTATGCGCTACGCCTTGATTGACCTGTTTTCGGCATGCGCCAAGCGGGACGCCGTCATGATGACAGGCATCGCCCTGCAACTGGGCCGCCCGCCCCATCGCATGCAGCGATCCGCTTTGGAAAAGGCCATCACCAATGTCCTTTTCAAATACGACAAGGATTTGAAACACATGGAGAACATCGGATCGGTCATTCTCGAGTTGGTCTTCGTGTTCGGATCGCATGGCATCCATGTCGCCCGCGACTACACCCTGCTGGCAAAAGCCATCATCTCCATTGAGCGAACCGCCGTGCTGCTGGATCCCGGATTCAATCTGGCCGAAGCCGGGGAACCCTACATCCGGCAACTCAACTGGGAACGGTGGAACCCGTCCAACCTGGCCAGCAATTTCCTCGGCGAATGGCGTGAAAAAGTGAGCCAGATCAGCGAGCTCCCACTCGACCTGCAACGGGTTCTCCACCGCATAGAAGACGGGGATTTGCCCCTCCCCCTTGAGCACAAGGGTGTTCACGAGGCCTCGAACACCATTCACCACGCCTTCAGCCGGCTGTCGCTCGCGGTCATCATCGGTTCACTTATCATTGGAAGCTCCCTCGTCATAAAAACCGGCACCGAGCCGCTCTTGTGGGGATACTCAGCCATCGGATTGGTCGGATACCTCCTTTCCGCAGCCATCGGGGTCTATATCGCATTCGACATTCTTAGAAGCGGAAGGGCCCCTCCCGGTTGAGGCTGGAGTGCGCCTGCAGGTCCTCCCCATGAAATATGGCAAAACAAGGGGGTTTGGCTAGATTCGTTCTTGTGTTAACCGGCCTATCAAGCCACATTCTTCACCAACAGCCGTTCAATTCAAAAAAAGTGTTGTCTGGCTGAGTAAACCCCCTATCAAGAATTCTAATACCACCCTCTCCTGTTATCAGGAAAACTTTCAATCACTAACCACCTAATTAACTTATGAATAACAAAATCCTCTACGGTATGGCCGCATTGATTGCGGGAACCACACTGCACGCCCAAGATCAGGCAGCTGTCCAAAAGGAAATTGCCAAGGCTCGGCAGGTCATTGAAGAATACGTCGATACGCGTCAGGAGATCGCCGCGGCAAAGAACGAGTGGGAATCCTACCAGGAACTCACCCAACGCCGCATCGCCCTCTATGAAGACGAAGTCAACGAACTGGCCGCCGCCATCAAGAAGGCCGAAGATGAAACAACCCAAGCCGAACGTTCAATCGCCGGCATCAAGGAAGACATCGCCAAGCTCCGGTCAGCCAATAACATCGTGGCCAGCGCGCTTCCCGCATTCGAGGACAAGGTTCGCGAACTGTACGCCTACTTCCCGGCTCCGCTGAAGGACAAGGTGCAAAGCCTCGTCCAGCAGCTTGGCAAAGGCAGCCAGGCCTCCAATCGCCTGGCCCTGGTCATCGGCATCCTCAACGAAGTCGACAAGTTCAACTCCGATTACACGGTGGACACTTTCGAAAAGACACTCCCCAGTGGCCAGACCAAGCTGGTGGACGTCATCTATCTTGGTCTAGCCGTCGCCTACTACGCTGACGCAGAAGGCCAGGTCGGAGGATACGGCACCCCTGCTCCAGGCGAGTGGAAATGGACCGAACAAGACGACTTGGCTCCCGCGATACGCGAGGCAGTCCTTTATTATGAGGGCGAAATCAAGCCGGCCGCCCTTGTCGATCTCCCGGTTGAGATCCAGAACCTGACCATTGGAAACTAATTTACCAGCGAGGACATTTATCCATGAAAAAAACCGCAACATTTCTCATTTTGATGGCCGCCCTGGGACTCAACGCCCAGAGCACCCAACAGGCATTCGCCCAAGCTTCAGCGCAAGCTGAGCAGCGCCTTGAAAGAGCCTTGGCCGAGCTGGACAAGATCCAGGAAGAAATTCACGACCAGAAACCCAAGCTCGGAGCACGACTTGATGACATCGAGGCGGAAGCCCTCAACCTCCGGGATGAAGCATCCAACGCAGCCCGGACCAAGGCCACTTTCGATGTGGAAGTCAGCCAGTTGGAAAAGGACAAGCAAAACGTCATTGATAACAACAACTACATCCAGTCGACTCTGCTCAACGAATACATTCGCCGTCTGGAGCTGACCATTGACCCCTCGGAAATCCCCACCTATGCCAAGTCCATCCGCGACACCCTGGCCTTCATGGAGTCCGAGGAGGATGTTGATGATGCCGTTGTCTTCGAGAACCAGCTCAAGGTGATCGACATGTCCCTGAAGCGTATCGAAAAGCTGATGGGTGGCACCACCTTCAACGGTCCGGCTATCATCGATGGCACCCTCTATGATGGGTCCTTCGCCCTGCTCGGCCCGGTATCCTACTTCAGTGACGGGCAAGGCACCGTTGGCGTGACCAACGGGATGCGTGAGGATCGCGCCAACATTTACGTCCTCTCCGACAAGGTTGCCGGCATCAATTCGGTCAACGCATCCGGAACCGGCCTGATCCCGGTTGACACAACCGGCGGGGAAGCCCTCGAGAACATCACCCACACCATCACCCTGACGGAAGAGTGGAAGCTCGGTGGTTTTGTCATGTATCCTATCCTGGGCCTTTTCACACTGGCCATCCTGATCGCCCTCTACAAGACCTTGGAATTGGTCCGCGTCAAGGCCGCCAACGCCAAGGACATTGACGTGATCCTTGATCACCTGCGCCAGGAAAACGGGGATGCCGCCCTCGCACACGCCAAGTCAATTGGCGGTCCGGTCGGTTCCATGCTCTGCGCAGCTGTTGAAAACGCGGCTGAAGACCGTGAGGTCATCGAGGAAGTTCTCTACGAAAGCATCATCAAGACACAGCCGAAGCTGGAGCGCTTCCTGGCGTTCATCGCCGTGGTAGCCGCCACCGCTCCGCTGCTGGGTCTGCTCGGTACCGTTACGGGTATGATCAAGACCTTCAAATTGATCACCATCGTTGGTACCGGCGACGCACGAAACCTTTCATCAGGTATTTCTGAAGCGCTGATCACCACCAAGTGGGGTCTGATCGTCGCCATCCCGACCCTGATCATGCACGCACTGCTCAACCGTAAGGCCAAGGGCGTTGTCGGTAGCATGGAACAGGCCGCTGTCAGCTTTATTAACGGAGTTGCTGAAATGCGTGGTGAATCGGTGGACAGCTAATTGTCCCGGTATTCACACCTAATCTTTTCAGGAATCATCCAAAATGGAAGAGGCTGATAAAGTCCAGCAAGCCGCCGAACTGGCCAAACAGGTCAGCGCGAGCATGTCTTCCGAGCAATTCACGGATTTTGCTCTGCAGACGCTCATGGAAGGTGGCTGGCTGATGATCCCTCTGGCTCTCTTGGCGTTGCTCATCTATTTCGAGGCCATGTCCTTGATCTTGCGCATGTCCAAGGCGAAGCTGAAGAAAACACCGCGTGCGGTCTGGTCCAAGTGGCTGGACACACCGGCAGAGGGAACAGGACACGTTGGCGAAGTTATTCGCTACGTAGTCGGGGATGGTATCGTGTCAGACGATGCCGTTCTCCGCGTGGAGGCAGTTAAATCAAAGCTACTGCCGGATGTTAATGCTCGAATCATCGTGCTTAGCATCCTGGTGACCATTGCCCCGTTGATGGGACTGCTGGGAACCGTTATTGGGATGCTGACAACCTTCCGTGGTCTGGCAACCGCTTCCGGGCAGGCTGTCGACCTGGTCGCTGAAGGTATCCGGGTGGCGTTGATCACAACGCAAACAGGGCTCATGATCGCGATTCCGGGGTATATTTTCATATCCCTGGTCATCCGGTCCCGTAACAATTACCTCGCCTTCCTGGCGGAGCTGGAAACAGCCGTCGTGCAGCGGGTCCATAAACTGGAGGACGCCCAATGAGCAAGCGAGGCAGTATCCTGCAAGATGAAGCAGAAATGAGCGATATCAACATCTCTCCGATGATTGATATGGTGTTCATTCTGCTGATTTTCTTCATTGTTACCACGGTATTCGTTCAGGAACCGGGAGTTGAAGTGGAACGCCAAGTTGCCATGTCAGCCCTGGATCTTGAAAAGAACTCGATCCTGATTGCCGTTACCATTGATGGGGATGTCGTCTATGGCGGCGGGCCCATCGGTGTCGTCGGGGTGCGTGGAGTTGTCAAACGCCTGACGGCGGATAACAAGTCCATGCCGATTATCCTGCAAGTTGACCGATCCGCACCAGCTGGAACAGTTATTCGTGTCATTGACGAATGTAAACTGGCGAATCCAGCTTCCGTGGTGAGCATCTCAACTGAAACCCCGTAACATACACGAGCATGCCAGAAAAACATTTCAATCAGCCACCGAATCTAAAGAACGAAGTTCCCCTTTCGCTCTTGTTTGGCTTCATATTCATGCTCGGGGTCCTGCTTGCCCTGCCGGTGAGCCAATGGATCACCAGTATTCGGGATCGGGACAAGTTGGACGTTGAGGTTATCGAGATGAAGCCTCCGACGTTGATGGACCAACCCCCTCCCCCGGAGGAACCTCCCCCGGATGAGGATATCGACGATGTCCAGCAGGAACGTGAGCCCCCGACACTGGAGCAATTGGAGCTCTCCATGAACGCCGATTTGTCAGGACTGACGAGTTCCAGCTTCACGGTACCGACGATTGACGTCGGCAGCCAGATCGAGGAACTGGTTTACGAACTGTCCGACCTGACCCGCGCACCGCGTCCGATCAAGCAACCGCAGCCAATCTACCCTCCGGAATTACGCCGTGCAGGTATTGAGGGAACGGTCATCTTGATGTTCCACGTGCGTTCTGATGGAACGACGGCAAAGATAACCGTCCAGAAGTCTGACAATCCTGGGTTCAACGAGCCAACCATTCGCGCCGTGCGTAAGTGGCGCTTCCAACCGGGCGAAAAGGACGGCAAGCCCGTTACTTGCCGGGTCCGTATTCCCATCCCATTTAAAGTTAACTAACCACCAGAGATCATATTTCCCATGAAACGAATCATTACGCTTATCACCCTTGCTGGAGTCAGTGCCACTGCGCTGGCAAAGGAGCAAGTCGTCGACGTCGATAGTTCACCCGCACTGGCATTTTATGCCACTCATGAATGGCAACAGGCCTTCATGGGGTACTACGGAGTCGAAACCGGAACAGAACCGGGCATCCCGGAAGGCGAGCAGGAACGAGAAGTCCTCGGCCAAGTTCGGACATTCCTGCAGACCGGCACGGACGCCGACATCCGTGCTGCATCGGCCGCCATCGCTGGCCTGCTGCAACAGCAACGCACCGATGGAGTCGACACCAGTCCCATGATGCTGCAAATCGCCGGTACGCTGGCCATGCGCGAAGCCGAAATCATTAAGGATCCCGCCCGTGCCAAGCAGATGCAGGAGCGTTCCGCACGCTACCTTGAACAAGCCGTGGATCCAACAAAGGGATTCCCGAACTTCCTGCGCGCCCACAAGAATCTCGCCAACCTGCTGTTCCGCATGGACCAGCCGGCAAAGGCCAAGGAGCACTTCATCAAGTCAATCCAGTTGGGTGACCGTGATGCTGTCAGCTTTGGTATCCTCGGGGCAATCTACATGGACGAAGGCAAGCTTATCTCTTCCGAGACAGCCCTCCGGAACAGTATCATGATCAACCCAGGCATTTCGCAGTTCAAGCAGCTGCTGGGCAACGTCCTCCTTCAGCAGGAGCGTTACTCTGAAGCAAAGGAAATCTTCGCCGAGTTGCTCATCAAGAGCCCCAATGAGGCGAATTTCTGGATGGCACAGGCCAACTGCTACATCGCATTGGATGAAATCGACAAGGCAGCCCGCAATCTTGAAATTGTCCGCTTCATGGGCGAATCAAATGTTCCTTCCCTGATGCTGTTGGGTGATGTCTACATGAACAAGGAAATGGTCGCTGAAGCGACCGAAGTTTACCTCGAGGCGATCAGCCGCGAGCCAACCTCTGCCAATCTGGCCAACTTCATCCGTTCGGCTGAGACCCTGAACAACTTTGCCGCCTACGAGCAAGGCATGCAGGTCATCAACGCCGTCGCGAAAGCCTACCAGGGCCAGCTGGATGACCAGGAGGAGATCGATCTGCTTTCCCTCAGCTCGGAAATCAACATTTCCCTGGGCAAGGGTGAGGAAGCTGCCAAGAATCTGGAAGCGCTCCTTCGCAAGGATCCGTTCAATGCGCGGGCATTGCTGAGTCTGGCACGATACTATAGTGACCTGACTCCGGACTTGTCCCTGCCGGATGTTGAATACACCACCCTGAAGCGCCGCCACGAGCAAACCGCCATCCTCTATTACGAGCGTGCACAGCGCCTTGACGGGGATGACGATGTCACCGCCCGTGTTCGGGCATTCGTTGGGGAAGCCCAACTGCGGGTGAAGCGTCGTGAGCTTGAGGAAGCCGCGGAACTGCTGAACGAGGCACAAACGATCAAGTATCAGGACAACATCCAGGCTTACCTGAACCAGATCGAGGAAGCGCTTAAGCATCGCCGCAGCAGCTAAGCGAATTCGGTCATTCCAACAAATTTCGCCGGATGGGACTTTCCCATCCGGCTTTTTTATGCATCACTAACAGCACCATGCGTAATCTTGGTTTTCGTGTCATTCTACTATTCGGCTGGGTTGTTTTCCTTGGCGGATTGTGCGCCTGCAAGAAATCCGGGGATCCGGTGAGTGAAGATCTCCAACTGGAAAAAATCGTTCTTCAGACAGACTGGTTCGCCCAGCCGGAACACGGTGGCTTTTATCAAGCTTTGGCCAAGGGCTACTATCAGCAGGAGGGATTGAATGTCGAAATTCTCCCGGGCGGCCCGAACTCGATGTCCACCCAGAAGGTCCTGAAAGGGACCGTCGATTTTGCCATGAACCGGGCGGACACGATTTATAAAATGGCCAGCCGGGGAATCGCCGTTCAGATGGTCATGGCCACACTGCAACACGATCCCCAAGGAATTCTTTTACATGACAGCAGCCCGGTCAGGGATTTTGCGGACTTGGATGGCCGCCGGGTCATGGCCATTCCCGGACTGGCATGGATTCACTGGATTGAGGCCAAGTACGGCATCCGGATGGAAATCGTCCCGCATGACTTTGGCATGGAACGTTTTCTCAATAATGAGAGTTTCATTCAACAGTGCCTCATCACAAACGAGCCATTTTATGTTCGGCAGGCAGGCGCCAACCCACGGGTTTTGCGCCTGAGGGATTCCGGATTTGATCCCTATCACGGACTCTATTGCCTGGCGGAATATGCGGAACGCAACCCGGATGTAGTCCGCAAATTCATTCGTGCATCCATCCGGGGGTGGCAGGATTTCATTCTCAATGATCCCTCACCGGCGTTTGCCCTGATCGCCCGGAAAAATCCGAAAATGAATCCGCAATTCATGGAATTCTGCTATAAGTCCATGCAAGAACAACAATTGGTAACCGGGATGGATTTGACCGGTTCCCATGTCGGGCAACTGGAAGCTGGCAGGATGCGGTTGCTGGAGTCGGAGTTAATCAACCTTGGACTCGTTGAATCACCGCTAGCCGAGGGAGTACGGTGGTACTCCACCGAATTCCTTCCTAAGCCCGGGGATGCGCCCGGGCATGGGCATCCTTGAGCCGCTTCAGTCCAACGTGGGTATAGATCTGGGTGGTGGACAGACTGGCGTGTCCCAACAGTTCCTGCACGACTCGCATGTCCGCGCCGGCGTTTAGCAAATGGGTGGCGAAAGAGTGCCGAATCTTATGTGGTGTCAGGTCTTCCGGCAGATCAGCCAGTCGCAAATACACTTTCATTCGCTTTTGAATCCAGAATGGTGTCAGGCGCTGGCCAGCAAGATCTTGGACAATCGGCGAATCAGGACTTTTTGAAACGGCGTGGTCTTGGCGGAAGGCCGTTAGCACGACACTGGCTTGTTTACCAATCGGGCAAATCCGCTCCTTGTTGCCTTTTCCCAAGACCTTGAGACAACCAGCACTGTTGTCGTAATCCCCCCAGTTCGCTTGGACCAACTCACTGATGCGCAATCCAGCGCCGTAAAACAACTCAAACAAAAGCGCATCCCGGCAGGCGGTGAAGGGGGTGCTTTTCCCCTGTTCGAGCAAAATGTCTGGCCCATCCAGAAAACGCGCCATTTCCTTTTCGGTCAGGAATTTCGGCAGCGGTTTCCTGAATTGGGGAACGCTGACTCCAGCCACTGGGTTACGGTCCACTACCCCGTGTTTCCTCAAATACCGGAAAAAGGACCTGATGGCTGACAGGCGCAAATGCAAAGTCCGTTTTGAAATACCCGTTCGCTGGGCGTCAATCACGTACGAGCGGGTCTCCCGCGTTCCCAGTCGCTCGAAAAGACGATCCTGATACCGGCTGTTTTCAACCAGATACTTCAACAGATCCTCAAGGGCCTGCCTGTAATTTCGCAGCGTGTAGATGGAATACCGCTTCTCGGTCTCCAAATGACGGAGATAGCGTTCTATCCATTCCCGCTCAGCCTCAGGCAACTCCATTCGCGGCCCAATCAGTCGAGCCCGAGGATTTTGCGGGCTTCATCCGAAATCATATGCGGTGTCCATTGAGGATCCCAGACAATCTCAACTTGGGCGTCTTCCACGGCCTCAATGGATTGAATTTTGGCCTGTGCGTCCGAAGCAATTGTCGGCCCCATGCCACAACCGGTGGCCGTCAAGGTCATTTTCACGCCTACCTTGAACTTGCTGTTATCAAGAGACTCAATGGCAAGATCGTAAATCAATCCCAAGTCAACGATGTTCACCGGAATTTCCGGATCAAAACACTGCCTCAGGGCATCCCAGACAAGTTCCTCGCTGAAAGGTGCATCCTCAAGCGATACTTCAGCCAGCCGCGCCAGTTCAGTCGCGATTTCCTGCCCCAAGGCATCAGCGTCTTCAATGCCGACACGGTACAATCCGCCAGAATCTCGCAGCGTCACGCTTCCGCCAAGCGCTTGGCTGACCGTGTAGGATTCACCGGCATTTAATTGAAGAACCTCTCCGGACGGAATCCGGGTGGCTTTGCACGAATTTTCAAGCGTAATGGTTGTTCCTTGTAATGACATGATTCTATGAAAATTGGATTAGTTGATTTTTAAAGAATACGGAAGAAGGAGATACTGTCCACGCGGATCGTCAAACGAACTGATGAGCTTGATTTGCGTTTCCAATTCACTGACGAGCGATTTCAGCCCGATTCCAGACTGGGCTGACTGGGCACCCGAGCCTACGAGTATCTCTTGAATTTGCTCCTCAAGGGTGAGTGCACGCGGCAGTTCCCTGATCGTGTATCCAGGAGCAAGTCCGGCCAATTCAGCTGCCTGCCTGACGGCATCCATCAAGCCTCCTTCCTCGTCGGCCAATCCCGCCTGAACAGCTGCCTTGCCCGACCAGACACGGCCTTTGGCCAGTGGGCGGACCTGCCGCAAGGCCATGTTGCGGTTGACCGCCACCAACCGCAGAAAATCATTGTAGCTCTGTGCCCCGAGAGCCCTGACCTGACGCATCTCTTCTTCCGTTTTTGAACGTCCCAAGGAGAATGTGCCAGCAAACGCATTCGTTTCCACCCCATCAAACTTAATGGACAGTTTTTCCGCCAGTTGCTCGATATTGGGGAGCATGCTGACAACACCAATCGAACCTGTGATGGTGGAGGGCTGTGCATAAACCCTGTCTCCAAGGGCGGCCACCATGTAGCCTCCGCTGGCAGCGATTCCGCCCATTGAAGTGACCACGGGTTTTTCAGCCTTGGTCAGCTCAATTTGCCGCACGATACGGTTGGATGCATCAGCCCCACCGCCGGGGCTGTTCACCCTCAAGACAATCGCCTTGACCGAACTATCCCGGCGAAGATCCTTCAGATGGTCGTTGATCGTTACAGCACCCACGATGCCGTCAGCCGACTCCCCATCCATGATCAATCCTTCAACATGCAGGATCGCCACGGTATCGTTGGAGCTCATGAAATCAACACTGGTGGCCAAGGACACATCCTTGTAAAGGTAATCAACAAAATCAAACTGGAGATAGGAAAGTCCATCCCATGCCAGCCCGGCCTCCTTTATTAACTTTGCATTAAATTCGTCCTCATTGAGGGAAAGATCGGATAGATGATGCTCTGTGAGCTCGTCCGCATACAGGATCAGATCACTGTTGGCCACTGCGTCCAAATCCTTCGCAGCAATCCCTCTGGATGCGGAAATATCCACTAGCAGGCTGCCCCAGAGGTCTTTGATCAGCGCGGTCAACTGATCTCTCTCGGCTTGCGACATGTTGCCACTCTGGAAGGATTCCCAAGCGGTCTTGAATTCCTCGAAGGCCTCAACTTGAAATTCAATCCCCACACGCTTCAATGCCTCGCCCATGTAGAGTCGCTCGGCCCGTAATCCCCGGAAATCAACCATTGCGAATGGATCACTGATCACTTCGGTGGCAGCGGACTTGACATAATAATCCCTCAGGCTGTCACGCTGAATAAACGCCCAAACCGGTTTTTTCTCACCGAAAGCAGTGAGCGCGGCCCGAAACTCCCGCAGCGTGGCAAAGCTTCCGCCATACCCCTCCGTTACCAGATTCCCTGTCACCAGAAGCCCTTTCACATCCGGGTCATTTGATGCTTTCTCAAGGCCGGCGATAGCTTGCCGCAAGGATACGCTCTCGCGCACCTCCCCCGACAAGACACCTCTGACAAGTGCCGCCGTATCGCCGGAGGAAGGCTGCTCCGACAATCCGGAATCCAGATCAAGGACGATGATCGAGCCTTTCTCCATTTTCTCCGGAACGGGCTGAAATGCCACACTGATCCCAATCAGGAGCAAAAACAGCATGAAAAACAGCAATGCATAGGCCGTTATAAGAGCAGCCAGCCACTTGAGTACGCGGATAAAGAATTCGGACATGGTCACCTACCCTTATCCACTACCGCCGCAATCACAAGTGAAATGCTTTCTTGGCCGAGAGAAGACTGGTCAGGCATTCTTCCAGTGTGCGTTCCCTAAAAGCGAAGTTTTCCCGCAAAAGCACGTTCGGTCGAATGCGTAAATCCGCCAACAGGGCCTCATGACCCATCTGTCCAAACAGTAACCCGATAACCCATCCGGGAAGGCGCAAAAGGCTCTTCCGGGAAAGCAACTTGGAAAGCGTATGGCTGAAGTGCGCCTGATTTACCAGATCCGGATGGACGGCATTGACGGGTCCGCTGATGGACTCATTCAACAGGCAGAACTCGTACACCCGGAGGAGATCGTGAAGGCCAATCCATGGAAAGCCCTGACAACCTGACCCCATAATGGCACCCAAGCCAGCGCGATGCATCGGAAGGAGTTTCTTTAAAGCGCCGGCATCCGGGGACAAGACCACCCCGGTGCGAAGACATGCTGACCGGATTCCAAAATCCGCAGCCCGCATCGCCTCAACTTCCCATTTTTGACAAACCTCACCCAGGAAACCTTGCCCCAGTGGCCCCCGTTCATCCACCTCGATTCCCTCCTGATAGAAATTCGTTCCCGATGCGGACAGGAATACCGATGGAGGATTGGGCAAGCCGGACAAGGCATCCACAAGGCATTTCGTGCCCATTACCCG
>Ga0066377_10000071_pt1 | contig 22529 bp, 18 predicted proteins | sample Knorr_S23_td_Sur_FD_70946 | JGI IMG/M metagenome (GOLD analysis project Ga0066377, IMG submission 70946) | Marine microbial communities from Southern Atlantic Ocean transect - Knorr_S23_td_SurfaceB_ad_5m_LV_B | ecosystem: Environmental > Aquatic > Marine > Oceanic | place: Southern Atlantic...
GTTTTTTTTTTTTTTACTTTTAATGAATGAAAAAACGTTTACTTCTCCTTTTGGGATTGTTTATTTGCCCATTTCTATTTAGTCAAATTTTAACCGTTAATTCTGGATCCTCCGTGTCCATTGCTTCGGGTAGCTCTGTTACCCTTGGTGGATTGGAGATTGCTCCTGATGACACCTATGTGATTAGTGGGGACAATGCCATTTCGAGAGCCTCAACACCCATAAGCTCAGGATCAAACAGCTCTGTGTCTCGTGTATATAGCTCAAGCGCTTTACTTTCGGGTTTTACAGGAACCTTATCTTTTTCTTATTTAGAAGGAGAACTTAACAATATAGCGGAAGGGGATCTTGTTTTGGAACTACAAGCAGATGATGATAGCTGGACGTCCTACACAGGAACTGTAGATCAAACAAACAATACGATTAGCTATACCTTTATTGATGCGGTATCCTTCAAAGCGGTAACGGCAAGCGCAGCAGGTGCTACATTAACCATTGAGGACCTAAGCCCAGCTCCAAGCAGTATATACGTTTATCCAAACCCAACAGCCAATCGTATTTACATACAAGCAGAAAACATAACAAAAGCGGAACTATTTGACCTTATGGGAAGGAAAGTAAAAGCTACAAATCAAGACCAAATCGATTTAAGTAACATCAGTAGCGGCTCGTATATCCTACAAGTCACCACACAAAACAATACTTCACAATCATTTAAAATCATCAAACAATGAAACGAATTTTATTAATAGTAGCCCTTAGCCATTTTGCAACTCCATTTTTATCTTTTAGTCAATCTACAGAAGATTTTTCTGATGAAACAATTTCTGGTGTAACAATTACCACAAGTACAGGATTGATTATTAGTTCCTCTAATTTAGATTGGTCAGCTTACACAAACCAGCTTGATTATAACAACGTTTCATTGTCACCACCAATTCCATACATAACTCCAAGTTCCAACAACGATTTTTTTCAAATTACCTTGAGTGACCAATCTAAAGTTTTTAGTTCAATTGAATTTGATTTATGGCTTAATTACGGCGGTATGTTTGGCACAGGCGATATGGGGTGTGATTGTAAAAGTTATACAAGTGAAAATCAGCTAATAGAGACAATTTCGAAAGGCTCAAATGAAGTTGCAAAAAACTTCATATTTAACTCAGGTTCAATAAAAAAAATTATTTGTAACCCAACTAATGTTGAAGGTGGAAACAGTCTCCTTGTTGATGACATTGTTTTTACCATTGCACAACTAGAAAACAATAATGATATCCTGTTAAACGGCACAACAAGTGCTGAAAACAATCAGATTAAAAACATTGCTGACCCTACAGATGCACAAGATGCTGCAACAAAAAGTTATGTGGATGGTAATGTAAACGCATTTAGCGGAAGTTACAACGATCTTACTGATCAACCATCTTTAAGAGATTTAACTGGAGATAATCCTGTAATTTTTGGAAGTCTAAGCGCTTTTGGTGGAACTTATAACAATAGGGCTATTCTTGATCTCGTTGCAAATACTGAAGGCAATCTTATCACTGGATATAAAAACGGAGCAAGTGGTGATCGATTCAACGTGAAACTTGACAATACAAACGAAAATGCTGTAGTATCTAGTGGTGGTGGCTACAACCTAAAGCTTTACAGCGAGGGCGGGGCTATGGAGTTTGAAGGTGATGATATGATGTCAACACCAAGCTTTACATTTAACGGTGCCGTAACTGCAACTTCATTTGCGGGCGATGGCTCTCAACTAACAAATCTGCCGACATCTGATGTTAGTTACAACGATCTTACCGACAAACCCACTACATACACCCAAGCACAAGTGGATGCTTTGATCCAAAATTTGCAAACCCAAATTGATGGCCTTACACCCCCTCAAGGAACTGCTGCAATAAACCACAACAATAAAACTTACTCTGGTGTATCTTGTGAGGGATTTTGGCTTGGATTTAAATTTAGTGTTAGTGAAACACAAACCATAACAGCATTAGGTGCCTGGGACGAGGGGCATAATGTTGACGTAAATAATGAGTTTAGCTCTTGCCCAGATGCCTCTAATTTTTCAGTCCCAATAGCTATCTATAAAAACGATGTTTTAGTTTTGGAAAAAGTGATAAACGCTTCAACCGGGTTTGTTATTGGAAGTTCAAGGTATATTAAGATTGATGATTTTGTGTTGACTCCCGGAGATGAATACTTCATTATTGGAAATTATGAGGGTTCAAGTAAGTTTGGGTATTTTGATTCAAATTTAGTTTCATCAAATTATGATAGCAGGATTACTCCTTTGACTGTGACATCGTCTCCACTTTTTTCAAAAAACACTAATGGTGATGGAACATTTCCCTCAAACTTAACAACACTTCCTGATAATCAATGGAGTGATCAATACTTCCATGTAAATTTTCTTCTCAAAAATTAAAAAATATTCCCAGGTATAAAAAATTATTATTGGGAATAATGCCTTGGAGGAAAAGGGAGTAAAGTCGAACTATTTTAGTATAGATTTGGTTAAAATCACCAAAAAAGTATTTTGAAATAACAGAATTTTATTAATGCCTATTATTATATCATCCATGTTTAATTATCTTTTTTTGCTAAAAAGCCTGAATTAGGAAATCTCTTATCTGCATCTTTACTTATGAAATTCTCTATGTCTTTGAAGCTCTCGAATGCTCCAAATTCATCAATGTTTTCAGTGTAACCTTCTTCATCATATTTATCATTCAATTCACTTTCAGCATCTTCGTTATATTTGCCCTGAAAAAAAGGATATTCAAAAACATTTCCATCGTCAGCAGAACTTATGTGATCACCATTATAATCGTTCTTCACAAAAGAGCCGTATCCATCAGGAAAGTCAGGTAAATAAGCTTCATAAACATCGTATCTATAAATCTCCTCATTGTTGGGGTACCTTCTAACATTTAATTCGAGACGATATAAATATTTTACTTGACCTTTATCAGGAGTTCCTTCTTTCGCTAAGTATGGAAGTCCATCTTTATTTATAAACACCGTTGTTCCTTTAGGTATATCAGCACGAAATTCAGTAATCTTAGAGCTGAAAAAATAAATTGTCTGCATTCTACCATTAGTCAATTCTACTTCTTTTGTATTTAAATAGTATGTTTTTCCATCCTCTGTATTATATGTATATCCAATTTTAGTATTAATATCAGAAGATTTATCTTCTTCTATTTTTTCAATTTCCTTTAAAGTGTATTGTACTGCCAATAAAGAAGCCCTGGCCGCACAATAATCATGATGCATTTCTTTTGTAATATTTAATCCCAATTCAGCAGCCTTTTTAATTACTTTTTCTAATTCTAAAACTATGTATTCAAATTTGTCATGTCTTAACCGAAGGCCTTCTAAATCTAAGTTACCGTCATTGTATTTCATAAGATACTCTTCCTTGTGAGCATTTGCCCAGTATTCATAATCATCAACTTTAATCCCCATACTGCTCATCATAACGTGTCCATTCCCTCTTTTTTGAATAGTATCATACCAATCAGGGATACTTCCCATATTATCAATAAAAGTTTTAATCGACTCTTTAAATTCATCTGTTTTTTTATTTTCCCACCCAGTACGTAAAGGTGAAGGTGGTGAGTTTGGAATGCTCACAGACCTATTATTTTGGGACTTAGATTTCCTCCCCATCAAATATGCTACAATAGCAAATAGGACAATACAAGATGATAATAATATAATATATTCCATAATGTTTAAGTTTTTTTATAGTTAGTAAACAGAGGATACAATAGTGTAATAGCCCATACAAAGTCAATAATTGTCCATAATGGTCTTGTAATATAAAACTTATGAAAAGGCTATTCAAAATTCTTTAGTGTTGTTTTTAGGGTCTAAATCATTTGACAAACGTTCGTATGCAGCTTGTATTTCTTCGTTTGTAGCGCCTTCTTGGAGACCTAGTGTTTTAAGATGTTTTTTCAATTTTTTTATTTTATTAAAATTAATATATTTAGTTAAATTTTTTTCTTTTGGAAATTTTATCATGTAACCCTTACAGAACACTTGGAGTCACTTCAAATTCTGGACAAAAATTAATTCAAAGAAATCTATCAAAACTTAAAGCATTTTCAAAATTAGGAAAGTCATTAGATCTTGATTATGATCTTTCTTTTCTAAACTTAAAGCCTGTTGATAGGTCTACTAATGTAATTAGTAAAGTAGACACTAAAATACTTTTAGATGAAAATAAAATTAAGTTTAGTTTGTTCTGGTTTCAAGAAACAACTTCTTTTGATTCAGTTGCTTTAGCAAACTTAATTAAGGGGGACGTTGAAAAAGCATTTGCGATATGGAATAAGGTTATCAAGTCAGAAGAGGTTGACTCAAAAAACTTTTCTGCCGTTAATAATATTTCAACATTATCATTAATAAGTGTTCTTGAGGGCTCAAAAAAAGATAAATTTAAAGCGGATAAAGAATCAACCTCCAAACTAAAATCAGCACTTAAGCAGAAGATTAATTTGATTAAATCAGATTGTTTTAATGATTTTTGTTTAAGTGTTGGTGCCAAATCGACCATAAACCCAAATGATATTAATTTATTTTTTTCGGAAAAAATTATTGAAACATTAAATAAAAGTTTTTCCGCAAAGCAAATTTTTGCTTTAATTGATGATGTTGATGCATCACTATCGGAACTTTATAGAAAAAATCTTATTCAAATCCCTGTTTCAAACATTAAGGAAATGATTGAAACAACATCATTAGCTTTGAAAAACAATGTAGAAAAAGGGCTCTCACTTGGAAAAGAACTAATTAAAAGCACGGTTAAGGACTTAAAATATTTAAAAGAAACTATTGGTGAAAACCATCATCAATATCAGTCTTTAGCCGATAAAGTTTCTAATCAGGTTTTGCAATGCGGGATTAATTACTTTAATGAAATGGGAGAAGATCAATCCTATTTAAACTCCTATAAGTATGCACTTTCTATAGCGACAAGTGACAAAACTAAAGCCAGAGCAAATGATTGTATAAGGCACTGTGAGGAGGAGATAAATGCAAAAATATGCAAGTTTTGTAATGAAAATGAAGTCACAAAAAGTTCATTTGGTTTACGAGTAAAAATGCATAAAATGACAGGTCTTAGTCAATACAGTTATTTTAAAAATGGGGGACTTGAGGTAAAATGCTGCAATTCTTGTAAAAACAAAAAAAGCACTAATAAAATTATAGCCCCAATTTTAGCACTTGTAGTTTATGGAGGTGCAGCTGCCTTAACTAGCGGAGTACTCGTTATAATTGATTTCTTTACTGGTTTTAACATCGGGAAATGGTGGTTTAAGTTTATGAATAAAAAAATATATTTTGAAAGTGTTTCTAATCACCCTCTAGTTAAAGAATCTATTAGACAGGGTTATGAATATGGAATGCCATAAACGTAATAACATTAAACAATGAAAAAATACCTCTATATAATAGCAACATTAATCTTTGCATTAGACGTTTGCGGTCAAGCGGATTCAATCTCCTCAACAAAAATAGAATTGGAATTTTCAAAACTGAATTCAAAATTTTCCTTGCTTGACAATGAAATTTCCTTAATAATTGCGCGCAATCAAGCTCATTTTGATTCCATTTCTAATCATGTGATGTACTTGGAAAATAGATTTGTCAATAATCAATTTAGTATTGATAGTTTGAATCAACTCTTAATGATGTCATTATTGAAAATTAATAAACTTGAAAATTCACTTAGTAACCTAAAAAAGCAATTGGATCAGAATATAGATGGATTAAAACAAGAAACCACTCAACTCGAGGGTGTTACTTCATCTTTGTCTAGCGATTTAATGTTATCTAAAAAGGAAGTGTCAGAAATAGCCAACGTATCTAACAATAATTCACTTTCAATTCGTAATGTGAATGAAGAAATAAGTAACAAACAAAAACTTTGGTTTGTAATAATTTCAGCACTATTAATTGTAGTACTATCGATTTATTTAGTATTGTCACGACGTCAAGCTTCTAACGCTAAAAGAATAGCTTTAAAGCAGCAGGAAATTTTTGAGAAGCAAATTGAAGATGGGCAAAAACTAATGGATTGGTTATCTGCTCAATCCGACGTTATTAGGCCAACTTCTAATGGAGAAATTGATCATTCTTTTGCAAAGCGGGTTGCAGACGAAATTGTTCGAATTACGACAAACTTATCAAGGATGGACTCTACAATTAAAGGATTTAAACAACTTTCAGCTTCTGTTAGGAAACTTGAGCAATCTCTAAATTCTAACGGTTATGAATTAGAAAATTTATTAAATAAACCTTATAATGAAGGAATGAATATTGAAGTCAATTTTGTCACTGATGAAAATTTGAGTGAAGGTGAAAGTGTCATTACGAGAATTATAAAACCACAAATAAATTTTAAAGGTAAATTAATACAAGCGGCCCAAGTCGAGGTTAGCCAAGGAGAATAAATTACACTATGAATAAAATAAAATACGGAATTGATTTAGGAACGACCAATTCGGCGATAGCTGTTATTGACAAAGGGGAGAGCGATGTCATAAAAAGTGAAGTCCAGAAAGACACCATGCCATCATGTGTTAGTTTTTCAAAAAAACAGAGTGTTTCAGTAGGGGACAGAGCATATAATCAACTAGCTTCCGATAAAGCAAAAGCTTTAAAAGTAGGTAAGGAAGGTAACTCTAATACGTTTATTGAGTTTAAAAGAACTATGGGTTCTGATAAAAAATACCACTCTGTATTTATGGATAAAGATTTTTCTTCTGAAGAACTTTCATCGGAGGTATTAAAAAAATTAAAGTCTTTCACTCAGGGAAGTGAATTTAAATCCGTTGTTATTACTATTCCCGCAATGTTTAATGACAATCAAAAATCGGCAACACAAAGAGCTGCAGCTTTAGCTGGATTTACTCAGGTTGAGCTATTGCAAGAGCCTATTGCTGCTGCAATGGCCTATGGTCTTGATGAAAAAGTTAAAGATGGTCAAATCCTAATTTTTGATTTTGGAGGAGGAACTTTTGATGTTTGTTTGGTTGATGTTGAAGATGGGATTATGCAAGTTAGAGATACCGAAGGAGACAATTGGTTAGGTGGTAAAAACTTGGACAATGCAATTGTTGATGAAATCCTTATGCCTTACGTTAAAGAAAATTTCACTATTGATAGTTTTATGAGTGATGAAATTAAGAAATCTCTTTTGAAAAGTGCACTTAAAGCCAAAGCGGAAGAAATCAAAATTAATTTGTCTTTTGCAGATTCATATGATGTAATATCCAATCTTGGTGAATATCCTGAAGATGATGCAGGAGAGGAAATTGAACTTGATTTTGAGGTAATACATGAACAAATGAAAACAACTTTGGGTCCGATTTTTCAAAAAGCAATTGATATTTCAAAAACTGTTTTAAAAAGAAACAATATTACTGGAGGGGACTTAAACTCTCTAATTTTGGTTGGTGGCCCAACATTTTCACCTGTACTACGTGAAATGTTAATTGAACAAATATGCGCTCCAAACACTTCGGTTGATCCTATGACAGTTGTTGCCCGCGGTGCTGCTATATATGCTTCACAGTTCGACATTGATGAAGTTATTGCTGATGAGGTTAGAGATGTCTCAAAAATTCAATTGGACTTATCCTATGAATCTCAATCTGTTGAGACTGAGGAAATGTTAGTTATTAAGCTCAACGAAAATAAAACACAAGGGGTGATACCCGCTAAAGTTTTTGTTAATGTTAAGCGTTCTGACGGTGGATGGGAGTCAAATAAAGAAGAAATTGATTCCACAGGTAACATAATCGATTTGGTTTTAAGAGCGGGAAAACCCAATAATTTCGAATTGTTTTTGACGGATGAAACTGGTGAGCAAATCCCATGTGAGCCCACAGAGCTTACTATTTTACAAGGGGTTAAAACAGGCAGTGCAACGTTAGCCTATAACTATGGTGTTGAGTTATTGGGAGAAAACGGTAAAGCTAATTTTTACAAAATACCGGGTCTTGAAAAAGGACAAACCATGCCTGCTAGCGGAGAAAAATCGGGACTAAAAACACTAAAAGATATAAGACCTGGCTCTTCTGATGAAATTAATATTTCAATTTATCAAGGACCTGATGAAGCCGAAGGCACGAGGGCGAATAATCAAACTTGGGTTAATACTGTCCGTTTAACGGGTCAAGATATTGCGAAATTATTGCCTAAAGGATCAGAAGTAAACTTGTTTTTAGAGATTGTAAGAGATGGAGTTTATAATTTATCTGTTGACGTTCCTTATTTAAACGATACTATTGAAAAAACATTTGAAAAACATGAACAACAGGGAGAGGATGACAACTGGTTTTCTGAACAGTTTAAAAATATTGAAACAGAAATTGAAGCCTTTGAAAAAGAAAATAAAAGTTTCAGCACTGACTCACTAGAAAAGATTAAGACAAGAGTAAAGAACATAAAACAGGAATACGAATCACGTAAATCAGATTATGACACTCGAATGAAAGTAAGAGACGATTTACGAAAACAATTTACAGCACTCGATAACCTAATGAATGAAAGTGCGTGGCCTATTGCAGAGCAAGAGCTGAAATCAACATTTTATGAACTTGAAAAAAAGGCTGAAAATTCTGAAGATTCATCTACAAAGTCTGCATTTAATGATTTGAAGAATCGTATGAATGCAGTTTTAAAGAATAAAGATGTTTATGAAGCTAAAGAACTTCGTGAGGAGATGGGTAGTTTTTATGTGCAAATTCTTGACAATGAACATGGGGTTGAGTTATTTATTTCAATTTTGATTAACATGAATGATGACTTTGATTCTCAACCATGGTCAGATCGATCAAAAGCACGTTCGATACTTAATGCTGCTTTAAAAGAGGTGATGGATAATCCCAATCGAGAAAGAGCGCTTAGTTACTGCCAGCAACTTTGGCGTTTGCTTCCCAATCCAAATGAAGCTGGTCAGCGAGACGATATTTTGAGTTAAATGTTATAAACGATTCATGAGTATTTTAAAAAATATACAAATCAAAGACCGATATAAAATCAAACATTTTATTGAAGAAACATCTTTTTGTTCCATATACTCAGGAATTGATTTAGAAAACAGCAAACAGGTTTCCTTGAGCATCTATAAAGCATCAAAAATAGCTCGCGATGATCTTGATGAAGATGGTAATTTAAGAGAGTTAGGTTTTTTAAGATTAGCTCTTGATGGGTTTCCAAAACTTTTAGGTTCTGGTGATTTTGGGCACGATTTAGAACAATATAGATATATAGCAACCGAATTTATTATTGGCGAAAGTGTATTAGACCGAATGAAGCGCACTGGGCCATTAGGTGAATTTGAAGCTATACAAGTAGGCTCAAAGCTTATTGAGATTGCCAATTCGTTACATTCCAAAAATAAACCAATCTTAATGAATGGCTTATCACTCGATAATATTGTTTTTGATATGAGCGACGAATCAGAAACCATTAAACTTAGAAACTTAATCAATGTTCGTTTTTTTGAAGAAGAATTTAAATTTAATTATTTAGATGGTTTAAGGTTATCTCATTTGGCACCAGAGGTATTTAATAATGTTTTTACCCCTAAAACAGATATGTATAATATTGCTGCGTTGATTTACCAGATGGTTTGTGGTGTCTTGCCGTATAATGATGAAAATGGTCAAGATATAAAATCGCCTAATAAACTAAACGAATACTTGAATACTAGGCTTCAACCGCTACATTTTTCAGACACATTTGAGCAGCATTTAAAAAAAGTATTGAGTAAAGCACTCAATCAAGATCCCGATAATCGATTTGAAACGCTTAATGAATTTTCCAGTTACCTAAATAGAGAGAAGTTATTAAATACTGAACGAAACAATGCAGTTAACAAGAAAGTTGTAAAACACGGAAATGGATTTGAAGATGTAGCTGGAATGAAAAGTTTAAAAAATCAATTAACTTCAGAAGTTTTAGATGTATTAAGACGTCCTGATCATTTCAAAAAATATGGTGTATCTATTCCTAATGGAATGTTATTGTACGGCCCTCCTGGGTGCGGAAAATCTTTTATTGCGGAAAAATTTTGTGAGGAAGCTGGATTTAATTTTTTCATGATTAAGCCTTCCGATTTGAGTTCTATATACGTAAGTGGAGGTGAAGAGAAAATAGGCCAATTATTTTCACAAGCTGAAGCTAATGCACCAACGGTTATATGTTTTGATGAAGTTGATGCAATTATGCCAAAGAGATCCGATGATACAAACCAATCTATTTCTGCTCGTGTAAACGAATTTTTATCTCAAATCAACAAGTGTTCAGATAGAGGGATTTTTGTAATTGCTACTACAAATCAGCCAAATTTAATTGATGAGGCGATGCTCCGAACTGGAAGATTAGAAATTAAAATATATGTATCTCCCCCTGACACAATTGCACGAGCTGAACTTTTTGAGTTACATTTAAAGAATAGACATTGTGAATTTGGGATTGACTTTGATTTGTTGGCCTCCAACACCCCCAATCATGTTGCAAGTGACATAGAATATATTGTGAATAAAGCTGCTCACAAGGCTGCCATTAGTGAAACACGAATATCAATGTCTATACTATCTGAAATTTCAGAAAATTTTAGCCCATCGATAAGTCAAGAAATTCTTGAATCTTACAAAAAAGAACACACGATTTTTACAGACTCAGGCAGACAACAAAATCCAAGAACCCCCATAGGATTTAAAAGAAATTAATTAAACACTTCGAAATATGGAACTTATTGATTTTAAAGAACTGTTATTAGAGATTGCCGTATGTGCTATGGCATGTGACGGAGATATAGATCAAAGGGAAATTGAAGCCCTTCATAAAATAGAAAAGAACTCACCTTACTTTTCTTCAACAGATTTAACTAATGCATTAGAGGTTTCACTTCAAACTTGCAAAGCAGATATTAATGCTTTTAAAAAAAATGTATTTGATAAGTTAAAGAATAATACGCTCAACCCTGTGCAAGAACTTACTTCATTGGAAATATCCTTAAGAATTATAAGGGCTGATGCAAAAGAAGAGGATAGTGAAAAGAGCTTTATAAACGATTTGAGAGCTTACTTGGAATTAGATGATTTTATAATACATCAGCGCTTTGGTGATATTGAGTACCTAAAACCAAAACAATCTGAGTTTAAATCTACTAGATTAGATGATAACATGACTGAGGAAATTGATAAATCAAATTGAAATATGGGACTATTTAATTTATTCAAAAAAAAATCTATAGCAGAAAAGAATGCTGAAAAAGCAAAAAAAATAAGAAAGAGGACTATCATCCATGAAAAGCAAAGTATGATGCATCAAATGATAGTCTCAGTTCCTCATGACGCATCTTATCAAGATGAAAATCCAGATGGAGAGGGTCCTTTTGGATTAACTAAGTCTAATCCAATTCCTGTGCATGGAATAGACAATATACCTGCCTACATGGATAAGTTACGTTACAGGTATGAATCCAAATCTAGTCCTGGTGTATACTCATTTAACCCGGTAGATTTTGTCCGAACAAGTGACTCTGATAAATCAAAAGTAGGTTCAAAAAAACCTAATGCTCCTTTTGTCGCCTCAAGTACTTCTTCCCCCAACATTAAAGGCCCAATTGACGTTTATAACCTTTATTCAATTAGTGGTGAAATGTTAACGAAAATTTATGTAAACAGTTATTCATTAAAGACGTCAAATAAGGTGCCAGACGGTTTTTTCCACCGAGATGAAATTCCTGCCGTTAGAGATACTAAGGTTTTAATGGAGTTATTAAAAAAATAAATATGAATCACCACTTTAAAACTCTTGGTTTAGACAATAATGCAACCCAGCAAGAAATTCAAGAGGCTTACGAGCGTTTGTCAAAAGAATTAGTACCTGAAAATAACAATAACGAAGATTTTTTTAAAGATGAATACAAAAAAATCCAAGAAGCATATAACGCTTTAAGTCATAGCTCGATTTTGAAGAATAGTGGTTCAACAAAATCCTTTAATAATACTAATAGCGATAAATCTAGCTCAAATGCATCAGGCTCAGTAACTGTAACTATTTCTTCCGAGAAAATAGAGGAGCTCAAAAATAAAAAACTAGATACAATTCAAACCACTTCTGTCCCTAATGGTTTAAAAACATTGAGTGTACTAAGTATGATTGGCTCGGGATTCTGTGCGTTATTATATTTAGGTTTAACGTTTTCTGGTTTTGGTGGCTTTGGTTTTATTTTTTTAATTTTTACTGTCCCATTTGTATTAAAATTCATCGGCGCAATGAAAATGTTTAAAGGGAAAAAAGCTGGTTATAAAACTTATTTGATTCCTAGTATTGTCTTAAATGTTCTTTTAGGTTCGAGTATTGTAACCGGTTATCAAAATAATAATTTGATAGCTTCAATTTTGTTTGTTGGTTCGATGATTATTTTTTCAATAATTTTTTACAATTACAAAGATGATTTGAAATAAAAATCAATTAACATTTTAAAATTTAAACTTATGAAAAAACATCTTGATGTCTTAGGTCTAAAAAAAGGAGCCTCTCAAGAAGCAATTCAAGAAGCTTATGATAAACTTAGCAAAGAATTAGACCCTGCTAACAACGATAATAAAGAATTTTTTGTTGAAGAATATAAAAAAGTTCAAGAAGCTTATGAAGCTTTGAGTAATTCTTCGATTCTTGCCACAGAAAAAGGTTCTAAAAGCCATAAAAGTCAAGATCTTGATTTAAAGCAAAAGGAGTCGTTAAATGATCAGCCTCCTAAAATTAAATCAAAAACTTCAAAACGTGATTATGCATTTGGAGGTCTTTTATTTTTTATTGCCACAGGTATCTGGGGAGTTTTTTTACAAAACATGGGATTCTTCGTTCATAGTAATGATTACACACAAAAAGTTAGAGTTGTAAACACAGTTGACGTTGATGGAAGTGTAGAGGTTGATGGAGGATATATTACGGCTGAGGTTGATGGAACTGTAGAAGTTGGTAACACTGTTGATATTAATATATCAGAAGTGAATGGCTATAATACAATATCATACGAAAGTGGTTTACTAGGAGTTTATAATCGTGGTAATTAATCTCCTTTTTAAAAGCCTATTAATTTTTTAATTTGTGAAAAAGTATTTTGATATATTGGGTCTTATTGAAGGTGCCTCCAAAGAAGAAATTCGGGAAGCGTATGAGCGAATATCTAAAGAACTTGATCCAGCTGAAAATGACAACCAAGAGTTTTTTATTGAGGAATACAATTTAGTCCAAGAGGCTTACGAGGCCTTAACTGGAGACGACCCTACTAAGCCAAAGGAAATTGAATCTAATTCATCAATGGCTCCAGATATATTTAAGGATTCAGATTCCCTAGTTATTATAATTAAAAAATATAAATCTTCTGATGATGACAAGAAATTAGAAATAATTAAATCTTTAGAGACACACAAAAAGGGGAATGAAATTTATCAGCAAGCTTTAGCTATTATTTATAAAAATGAAAGCAAAAATGAAATTATTAAAGATTCAGGAAATGATGTATTAAGTGACAAAGAAAAAGCAGGTTCAGATAAAAACCCTGTCCAAAAGTCGAAACTTAAATCAAAGAAAATACTAATTGGCGCTTTATTTTTTGTTGTATTGTTTGTGGGCTCGACATATATATACTTTTTAAAAAAAGTGGATGACTTTAAAAGTGAGATTCCCAGTTTAATTGAGCAATCCAAGAATTTCCAAAACAGTTCCAGAGAATTTTGGGAGTCTAAATTTTTAGAAAACCACCCAGAAATCGTTAATAAACATCTTACAGACGGTACAAATAAAGGGTTTCTATTTGAAGAAAGTGATAGAACAAAAACTATCGATTCAGTCATCCAGTTTTTAATGTACTCTAAGACCCTTAACTTTCAGGTTTTTAAACCTGATTTCTTTGAATGTGTTTACTATAATGCTGTTAATTCAGATAATTATTGGAATCATTATGTAGTTGGTTTTGAAAAAAACTCTCAAACTAAAAAATCTTTACCTCCTTACATTGAGATGTTAAAAAGAACAAAAGAAAAACATAATGTTTCAGAAAAGGAATTTGAAGATTTGATAAAGATGGTTGGTGGTTTAAGTGTTTTTCACCAAGCAAAAGCTACAGATATTGACGTTAGATGTAAAGGATGTCTTGAAAACTATCAAGTAACGTATGAAACAAATTTTTCAGCAATAACTGATTTTTATGATTTTACGGATGTATACTTTACTCAGAAAAATGAAAACAATAGGCTGAACAAATTATTTTTGGATAAGTACAATAGTACCTACATGAAATTAACTAGGGGCATGACTCAATCCCTAAAGGATAAGTTAAGAACAAAATTAGAGGATGCATCTTTTCCTAGAATGAATAAAGACCCGAAATCATTTTTTGGATCGAATGCTGGACTTAAGCATGTCGCATATTCATTTGATAAATATGATGAGGACTTAACCCTTTTAAATACATATGCAGACGAGATTTTTAATGATTTTTATTTGACGAATTCATTAACTACAGGATCTACACCATACAGATATTGTTATGGCAGAAATCCATATTGTTCTCCTCCATATGGATACGCAGAATGTTCTTTTATAGATATTAATGCACCATCAAGAACTGACGTAATTGTGGTTATAAAGAAAAACAATCGTGTATACTCGCATGCTTATATTAAAGCAGGAGGATATTATAAGTTTAAATTAGGGAATGGAAATTTTCAAACATTTTTCTATTATGGAAATGGTTGGAATCCTAATAAGTTTATAAAAAATGCTGATTGTGGGGATATTTTAGGCGGGTTTGTAAAAAATGAATCATTGGACAAATCAGATGTTATCCGCCTTTACAATAGCAGTATGACTTATACTTTATATAGTGTTGAAGGAGGTAATTTCAGTCCGAAAACGAGTAATAAAAATGAAGCTTTTTAAATATTTTATTCCTTCATTACTTGTTAATATAATTTCTGCACAAAATTGTATTGTTGGGGATTGTATTGATGGCTATGGGGAAAAAAAATGGAAATCATCTTTATACAAAGGAAACTTTAAAGGCGGGAGAATGTTTGGATATGGTGAATATACCTGGACAAATGGAGAAAGTTATATTGGAACCTTTAGAGAAGATTTTTTTGAGGGTAATGGTGTCAGAAAATACAAAAGCGGAGCTGTCTATGAAGGAGGATTTAAATATGATAAAAGACACGGTAAAGGGAAAATAAAGTATTCCACTGGTAGTAGTTATTCAGGTAACTGGAGATTTGGTTTTTGGAATGGAATAGGCCTGTATAAAGATGGCAAAGGTTATTCACACGAGGGGAATTATAATTTTAATAAGAAGGATGGTTTTGGTAAACAAAAGTGGTCTAATGGCGATGTGTACGAAGGCAACTTTAAAAACGATTACAGAGAAGGTTACGGGATTTATAAATGGATATCCGGTGAAATATACAGTGGTAATTGGAAAAATGGAAAGAAACATGGGTTTGGTATAAGTGAAAAAAATGATCAAATACTTAAAAAAGGTATTTGGTATAATGGTGTATATACATCTAACGAAACAGGATGTATAGAGATTGGTCAGGAGTGTTTAAAAAACCGTCTTTGTTGTAAAATTAAGTATGAAAACTCCGAAATTCTTTTTTCTGGTTCCAGAAAAACTATGGTTCCAGTTGAAAAATCACCAACGTATTTAAAAACCTATCCCAATGCTAAAAAAAGATATTTTTATGATGAAGAATGGAACGTTGTTGATGAATTTAACTCCTCATACTACAGGGAAATAAGTGATTATGACTCTGCAGATAAAACATATTTAGTAAGAGATTACTTTTCAAAGACTGATAAACTTCAATTTGAGGGGAGATCAAAAAGTAATAATCCCTATGCGACTAATAATGAAACTATGGTTTTAGATGGAAAGTGTTTTTGGTATAAGGAAGATGGCTCGATAGATTATGAAGTGAATTTTTTAGAGGGTAGAGAGCATGGAAAAACAATTTTCTATCTAAAAAATGGCGAAACCATTGTATTGAATTATGACCGTGGATTAATGTTAAATAAAGAATAAATGAAGATTAGCCATTACACAGTCCTTGGTATAAATCAGGATGCATCACAACAAGAAATAGAGGCTGCTTATAAGCGTTTATCTAAAGAATTAGACCCTAAAAACAATAACGACCAAGAATTTTTTAAAGAAGAGTATAAAAAAGTACAGGAGGCTTATAGGGCTTTGAGTAACTCTTCTATTTTAGCAACTGAAAAAGGTGCACGCATGGGAACTAAAGAAACTCACCCTATCAATTCTCCACAAAAAAATCAAAGCAATAGAATTTCAAAATTTTTTTTAAAAAAAACAGCTTTTATCATGATGTCTTTTGTCATTGTTACAATAGCTTTTATCTCTTATTTTTTATTACAACCAGAAGTGTTTTTAATTGATGACACTATTACAGTTAAAGGAATTACAAAGACAAAAAAGGACCTAAAACCTATAACAGGTGTAATTGATGGTATGGGCGCATTTAAAAATGGCATCAAGGAAGGTAAACATCAGATATTACATGATTCTTTAAACATTTTATTAGCTGAAGGTAAATTTAAAAAAGGGGTTAAAAAAGGCAAGTGGCAGTACTATTATGATAACGGCCAATTAAAAAAAGAAGTCAATTATAAAAACGGACTTAAAGACGGGTATTTTCAATTTTGGAACAATAAAGGATTACTTATTGCTGAACGAAACTACAAAGCGGACTCCATTGTAGGAACAAATAAAGCTTGGTCAAACAATGGCCAACTTATACAAGTGGCTGATTATGATGATGATTTTATAAGAATTTTTAATAGAATGGGTGAAGTGAGTTATGAAGGTTCTTTTTTGAAAATTGCGTCAGAATGGTCCTCAATAACCTACCAAAACACAAGGAGCTCATTATCGTTAGCGCCACTTGAACTAAACATTAAATGGCGTTACAGAGTAAAAAATGCCGACGGAACCCCATGTATCTCAGGGGGATTGGTGTTTGTTGCGTCTGAAGACGGTAGTGGTGGTTATATTAATGCTTTAGAACAATTTACAGGAGAACTGATTTGGCGTTCTAAAACAGGACCAAATCGTGCTCATAGTACAACAGTTTCAGAGGGTATGGTGTTTGTTGCTTCTAATGACGTTAGTGATAGTTATATTTATGCTTTAGATAAATATACAGGTGAACTAATTTGGCGCTCTAAAACAGAGGGAAAGTTTAGAGATATAACTGTCTCTGAGGGTATTGTGCTTTCTGGTGGCTATGATAGTTACATTACTGCTTTAGATCAATTCACAGGAGAACCTTTATGGGCTTATAAAAATGTTGAAGATTCAAGACAATCATGTGTTTCAGATGGTATTGTGTATTTTGGATCTACGGATGGCTACATATATGCTTTAAACCAATTTACAGGTGAACTTAAATGGCGGTATGAAACTCAAGGCAGCACGTATGTGAGTATACCATCGGTTTCGGAAGGTATGGTTTATATGGGATCTGGGGATAACTATATTTATGCTTTGGACCAATTTACAGGACAACTTATATGGCGTTATAAAACAACTAGAACTGTTTTTAGTCCATCTGTTTCAGCAGGGTTGGTGTTTGTTGCGTCTGCTGCCAGTGGTGATAGTTATATTTATGCTTTGGATCAATTTACTGGAGAACTAATTTGGCGCTCTCAGGCTGGAACTTATACATCTGCAAATACAGTTTCTGGAGGTATGCTTTTTGCTGGATCCTTGGATGATTATATTTATGCTTTGGATCAATTTACTGGAGAGCTTAAATGGCGTTACAAAACTAAAGGTGGCGCTTTTGATCAATTTACACCTATTTGTAAAGGAATGATGTTTTTTGTCGATCCAGTTGAAGATTATGTTTACGCTTTTGATAATTAAAAAATGAAAAACCTGAAATACCATAGTTACAAAGCAGCATATTCCAGAATGAACTTGGCTATGGACAAAGGATTTTATTTAGAAGCTATAACTATACAGGAAAGTATTATTTCTGATCGTTTACTAAGTTTTGTAGTAAGAAGTAGTCAGCTTGTTGTCACTAAAGAAAAACTTCACTCAATCACTTTTTCAAAACTTATCAAAATATCGAAAGTCTATTTTGACAATCAAAAACTAGTTGATGACTTAGAGAATTTTAGATTAAAAAGAAATCAATGTCTTCACGGTTTTGTTAAATCCTTTCCAGGAAAACCGACCATAGTTGTTAATGATTTTATGGCTTTGGTAATACAAACATCAAAAGCAGGAAAAAAATTAACACGTGAAATAGATTATTGGCATAAAAAAATGAAAAGAAATAATTTTAAAATATAAAATAATAAACTAATATTGAAGAAAAACTACTTTAAAACTCTCGGTCTTAATGAAGGTGCTTCACAAGCCGAAATTCAAGCTGCCTATGATAAATTGTCAAAAGAGCTTAACCCCGAAAACAATGACAATCAGCAGTTTTTTATAGAAGAATATAGAAAAATACGAGAGGCTTATATGGCTTTGATAAACTCTTCTATTCTAGCAACTGAAAAAGGTTCGCAAATCAATATGTCAGAAAATAAGAGTTCTCAAAAAAAAATAATCCCCAACAGAGAAGAGCCAGTACTTAAAAATCAAAACACCTTTTTTTCAAAAAAATTACTAACAGGTGTAGTTACAATTGTAATTATCTTGATTACTGTGATTTTTGCTATTAAAAATATTTATTCCCCAAATCCAATCTATTTAGATGAAAATGGAATAACAATAAAAGCACAAAAATGGGCAAAAATTGGAGATCAGGGTTATATTGATGATGTTTTATATACCATAGTAGACAAAGACAGCTTACTAATGATGATAGAAAAAGGACATTTTGTAAATAAGGTATGCACCTCTCTGATAACGGACATGAGTGAGTTATTCAATGGAAAGACAGCTTTTAACCAAGATATTAGCAATTGGGATGTAAGTAATGTGAATAATATGAATGGAATGTTTCGAAATGCTGAATCATTCAACCAACCTATTGATATTTGGAATGTCAGTAATGTTACCCAAATGAAGGAAATGTTTAATGGCGCAAACTCTTTTAATCAACCTATAGGTTCCTGGAATGTATCTAAGGTAAATTCAATGGAAGCCATGTTTTCAGGTGGCACCACTAAAGACTACTACAACAGTTTCAGAATAAAAGATCAAATATTAGGTTCAAACTTTAATCAAGATATTGGCTCTTGGAATGTGAGTAACGTTAAAAATATGGATCTAATGTTTGCAATGGCATCGTCTTTTAATCAAGATATTAGCAATTGGGATGTGCATAATGTAACAACAATGAGTTCTATGTTTTTTCGTGCATCGTCTTTTAACCAAGATCTTAGCAGTTGGGACGTGACAAACGTAAAGTATACTTTTTTAAGTAATAGTATTGGCGGAAGTTGGACTTATTTTGCGGAAGAAACACCCAGTTGGACCCTTCCGAAACCAAATTTAATATATAATTAATTGAAAAACATAACTAATTTAGAAATCAAGCGACAGCGTGTAGGACTCATAAAAGAGCTTTCTTCATTTGATATTATTGAGATATATAAAAAGGCTGCATTTAAAACTAAATTAGAAATTATTGCGACTATAGAGGTGCTAAAACACACAGAAAAAAATTATCATGAGGCACTCGATCTAATTTTTAAACTAGAAAAAGTAAAAGACTCTTCAGGGCTAATAACACAATTGTCAAGGCGCGAATTGGACTCTAAGGTGTTGTCTAGTGTAAAACGTATGGAAATGGCTCCAAAACCAAAGCCAGTGCCTAAAAACCCCATTATTCTACCTAAAGTTGAATTATCTTTTTATAGTAGGAATAAAACCCCAATTTTAATTATTTCTAGTTTTTTATTTATATTTCTTATTTACTTAACGCTAAATAAATCTTCAAATACTACGGATAAAGAAAGTCACAAACAGAAGATCTCAACCAATTCAACTTACATACAATTAATTCCGGAACATGATCATAAATTTGTGAAAACAAGTGTAAATGGAATCCCAACAACATTTTTGTTAGATACTGGCGCCACTACATCTACAATCTCAAAGTCGTATCTTAAAAAACATATCTATTCGGGCTTTGTCAATAGAGAGTCCAACTTTTTAAGATACGCATACTATACTATGGCCAGCGGTGAAAGTATTTATGCCGAAGTTTGGCAGTTTCCCTCAATCAAAATAGGTCCAAAAACAATTTATAATGTCGAAATCGCTGTTATGGATGATGTAGACGATGATGGTTTTCTAATGGGTATGTCAACAATTAATAAATTAGGAAAAACAACAATTGATTTAAATAACAATATGATAATTATTCAATAGATATTAGTTTACGTTATAAAAATATTACAAACTAATAACACTACTAAAAATTATTCCTAAAAAAAATAAATTATTCTTGGGAATAATGGAAGAAAAGGGAGTAAAGTCGAACTTTTTTGATAATGATTTAATGAACCTTTAAATTCAACAAATTATTAATTTACAGTACCCCAATTGAGTTATTTTCGAAACAGAACTTGAAATTTTTAGATTATTTTCATTGTCTTAATTGATAAAATATCCCCAAAAACAAAAAATTATTTTTGAGGATAATTATAGATAACTCTTTTGGAATATCGAAAATCAGTTTTACCCCAAGAGATTTTGCATTAACAATAAAGTCTATACATTTTAATAAGGATCACAATTAGTAAAATTTGGGCGAGGTAGTGCCCAATTAGTATCCCATGCAAAATTTCCACAAACAGTTACGTTTTCAACATTCCATCCACTAAGATCTTGATTAAAGAAGATGTTGTGTCGAAACATTGCAAACATAGATTCCACTTTACTGACATCCCATGAAGATATGTCCTGATTAAATTTACTTCTATAATAATTAGGGTCGTCCTCAGGGCCTATCCAATTAAAACTGTGAAACATTTCATTCATATTAGTAACATTGCTAACATCCCACCCGCCAATTGGTTGATTAAATGCTCTTGTTCCGTTAAACATTCCATTCATATTAGTAACATTGCTAACATCCCAAGAGGAAATATCAGAATTAAAATTCAATGCATGAACAAACATTCCACTCATATCCGTAACATTACTAACATCCCAATTTGACAAATCTTGATTAAAATATATAGCAAACCCAAACATGTAATCCATATTGGTCACACTACTAACATCCCAATTAGAAATGTCTTGATTAAATAAATGTGTTTCCTCATTCATTGCATATGTATCTCCTTCATATACTCCAAAAAGTCCACCCATATTTTGCACATTACTTACGTCCCAATTAGAAATGTCTTGATTAAAATCATTTGCTATTCCAAACATTGCATACATGCTTGTTACTTTACCTACATTCCAATTACCAATTGGTTGATTAAAATTAGTACCAAAAAACATTTGATCCATGTTTGTAACATTACTGACATCCCATGAAGATATATCCTGATTAAAATCAGTAGTGTGAAACATATAACTCATATTAGTAACATTGCTAACATCCCAAGAGGAAATATCACTTAGAACATCAGATTCATTCCTAAATAATTGACCCATATCTACAACTTTTGTTGTTATCACTCGAGATAGATTTGCATTGCCTTCCACCATCTGCCTTAACATTTCTGTATCAACAACCAGATAATCCTCTCCGTTATAATTTGCATATGTTCCAGCTTCCACAGATTCATCAACTTTGATTGTTATTCCGTTACCATCTAAATAAGCATTTGGGTTTTCTTTAAAAACAGCAGTAATTGATGTTTCATCAGAAATCTGAAGATCAACTGGGTTTTCTTCTGAGCTAATAGCTCCCATCCATTCTTTAAAATACCAACCTGATGAAGGAAGGGCATGTAGTCTAATCAAAGACTCAGGAACATATTCCTGTGATGGACCTTCTCTTAAAATTTCTTTATCGACTTTTCCCTCTCCTTCAATTAAAATAGTAAGATTATAAGTAATTAGAGCAAAATTAGCAGTTACGGAAAATCCTGAATTTATTATGAATGTTCTTGGATTATCCATATTGCCATCACTCCATCCTGAAAACTCATATCCTTCGTCAGGAATGGCAGTAACTACAAGTGAAGTTCCTGAAGCTACTGAGCCTCCAGTCATATCTGTTGTCCCTCCACTCGATGAAGATATAGTGAAGTTATAAAGGATGACTGGTTCAGATGGATTTGATGAATTAACAGACTCTTTAGAGCATGAAATCATCATTAAAAGCATTGTTAAAAGAAAATAGTAAAGATTACGCACATCAAAAATAATTCAAGATAAACTTAAATAAAAATATCCTTTTTTTGTCGGGGGATTTAACTTTTTTACTAAAAAGTTGTTTCCAAGAATAAATTATTATTCCCGAAAATAATTTGTGGAG
>Ga0066377_10000072_pt1 | contig 22219 bp, 15 predicted proteins | sample Knorr_S23_td_Sur_FD_70946 | JGI IMG/M metagenome (GOLD analysis project Ga0066377, IMG submission 70946) | Marine microbial communities from Southern Atlantic Ocean transect - Knorr_S23_td_SurfaceB_ad_5m_LV_B | ecosystem: Environmental > Aquatic > Marine > Oceanic | place: Southern Atlantic...
CATCCGGCAGGATCTGTTCCCATTGGTTGAGGATCTTACCGTGAAAACACCAGTCCTTCATGCCCCAGACAATCTGGACCGGCGTCTCACGCCATGCCGGGAGGCTTGCTTCGAGTTTTTTCAGGGTATTCCAGCTCTTGTGGGATGAACGCATGGGTACATCCCGAACAAAGGCGTGCACGGCAATCCGGTCATGCCAGCTGCCGTATGGATAGCAATATCCTTCCATGGCAGCCTCGGACAGCGGTTCCTCGGTGGTCATGCGGGTCGCCCCACGGACAAAAGCATTGGCCCCACGAACCAGCAACGCACCAAGAAACGGGATCCGGCAAGCAGCGATTCGCCAAGGGATAGTCGGAAATTCAAAGGCTGCTGTATTGGTAATGGTGATACCGGTGACTTTATCCCTGAAGCGGTCAGCCATTCCCAATCCGATGGGCCCGCCCCAGTCGTGTACGACAAGGTGAAAGGATTCCACTCCAGTCGACTCCAGCCACTCGCAAGCGCGGTCGATGTGAGCAGCCAACGAGTAGTCCGCATCCTGGGGCTTGTCAGAGAGCCCGCACCCAAGGTTGTCCAAAGCCAAACAGCGATGCGAGTCCTGCAAATCAAGTATCAGATCCCGGTAAAAAAACGACCATGTCGGATTGCCATGAATCATGACAACCGCGGGTCCGCTTCCCGTATCAACATAATTGAGGGAGCCACCCGAAGAGGCGAACGACCTGTTCTCAAACGGATAAAGGACTTTCAATCGTGGAGGCAGTTCAAACATTGGATGCCTCCACTCCCAACATGACGCAGCTTAGCCCGCTTCCAATTCCGAGCATGGCCACCTTCTTTCCTGAAGAAACACGCCCCTCTTCCACGGCCTTGTGGAAGGTGAACGGCAATGATACGGATCCTACATTTCCCATGTATTCATATGTTATAAAGTCCTTGCTGCGGTCCAGTCCCAAGCTGTCAAAAAGATGCCGCTGGTGAGTCTTCCCGACCTGGTGGCAGGTAAAGCAGTCTGGAGTTGAACGGGTCCACCCCAACTCCTGTTCAAACTGATTCCACGTTTCCTTAGCCAGTTCAATACCGGCATTCAAGAGGGCCTCGGCGTCCGTTTGCATTTCAAATCCATCGACCCCCGCGGAGTCGCCCTGACACAGCTTGTTTGCCTCGGAATCCGAGCGCACAGCGCCCCCGAGAAGCCGATAATGCGGACCATCGACAAGATCATCGCGAGAGAGCAACATGGCGGCCGACCCGGCCCCGATTGTCAGATTGGCAAAATACGGCTTAACGGAACTACGGGTAAAGTCGCCTTCAAGAAGGGTTTTAATCGTGTTGTCCAAGAGCGGCCGGCCATTTTCACCCGACACCAGCAGGGCATGGCGGATTTGACCGCTCTCGAGGAGTCCGGCAGCCAGGACCATCGCATTGACAAACCCAAGGCAGGCATTCGAGACGTCGAGGATCTGGCAGTTGGGGGACAAACCCAACAATCCATGCACATAGGCGGCGGTCGAAGGTTCCATCCGGTCACGGCAGACACCGCAATGAATCAGCAAGTCAACCTCGCCTGCGTCCACCTTGCCCTGCTCCAGGATCTGGCGCCCCGCTTCCGCGCTCGCCTGCGATGGCAAGATCGGATGATCCCAGTAATGCCGGCTGGTGATCCCGGTCATCAACTCCAGGCGCCCCTCCGGTAAGCGAAGCCGTTCATACATGGGAGCCAGGCGCTCCTCAATATCAGCGGACGTGACCGGTGTTGGCGGAATCACTACCGCCGTATCCGTGATGCAGGCGCGCGTGAATTTCATCAGCTTTCCTGGGCTGCGGAGTCGTGCGGGCGCGTGACGCGTTCCACAATCGACTCATCAAAGTAATTCAAATCCATGCCGGCGTTGACCACGATTCCCTGCGCATTGATCCCCGAGCTTCTGGGACTGAGCAGATAGACTGCGGCGTCGGCGACCTCCTGGGTGGTCAATGCCCGCTTGCGGTAGGTCAGTTGCTCAGCATAAAGGTAATTGTCCAGATATCCCGGGATGCCTGCAGAGGACTTTGTCCGCAGCGGCCCGGCGTTCACTGAGTTGAACCGCACCTCACTGTCCTTGCTGAACGACTTGGCGAGGAATCGCACACATCCGTCGAGTGCGTTCTTGATGGGTGACAAATATCCGTAATTTGCCGCCGTGACCGAAGAGGAGATGCCGATCGCCACGACGGAGGCGTCCGTCTTTAAAACCGGTTTCAAGGCCCGAGCCAATTCGACCACGGAGAAGGCGCTGATCTGGGTCGCCTGGAGAAAATCTTCCCGGCTGGTTTCGTGGAACGGGACAAATCCGTCACGGAAATTCCCGAACGCGATTGAGTGAACGAAGCCGTCAAGTTGACCAAATTCCGATTCAATTCGCTTCCCAAGGGCGTTAATATCCTCTTCATTCTCAACATCACAGAGCACATGCGGGCGTCCATCCAGCAATTTGGACAGCTCCTCCGCGCGGATCGCGTTCCGAACCGAATAAATGACTTTTGCACCGGCCTCCTCGAGCGTGCGGCCGATTGCCCACCCGACGCTGCGCCGGTTGCCCAGTCCGCAAATCAGAAATTGCTTGTTTTCCAGTTTCAGGAAATCCATCTCACGCAATTACTTCCCGTCCCCATCGATCATGGCCAGACCAAACTCAACCGTCACGGAGACTTTTCCATTAACAGTCACTTTGCCCCGCATGAAATGGAACGGGCCCATCGCTTCCTTATAGGTTGCTTCAATGCGGATCACATCTCCCGGACGGACCATCTGTTTGAATTTGGCTTGGCTGATGCGCGCCAAAATCGGCGTTTTTGAAGCCCCATCGATCCCCTCCGCCTGAAATCGACGAACCATGTAGACGGCAGCAGTCTGGAACACCGCTTCACACAGGAGAACACCCGGCATGAGCGGATTGCCCGGGTAGTGTCCGGCAAAATGGGGTTCGTCCTCCCGGATTTCACGCTCCGCAACGGCACTGGTCTCGGTCACTTCAATGATCCGGTCAATAAACAGAAAGGGTTCCCGGTGAGGGATGGTTTTGTAGATCTCTTCCATAATAAATGTAGTCCGGCGAGGTCCCCGGTACTTAGCGGTTTTCGCTTTCAGCCAGGTATTTGTCAACTTTGTTGGCCACGATAACCCCGTAATTCATGGTTCCCAGCCACCCGGACATGATGATCCCGACACTTCCAGCATGATGCAGGCCGTGCAACTCGTCCGGCAACTGCTGGGAAACCTTCAAACCTTCAAATTTCGTTCCGAAGGAGGTGCCTCCCATGTGGCGCGTGTATCGGTTGATGGTTCTCGGGGTAGCCGCTTCCACGTGGTCCAGCTTGGAACGGATATCCGGAATCAGTTTTTCAAGCGATTCCAGGGAGCTTTCAATAAGCCATGCCTTCTCCTCCTGATAATCCTCTTCGCTGAGGCCGTTCCAGTTTTTCCACTGGGCGTTTATGGAAGCCACTACGGTGAAGCGGGGCACCTTGGAATGCGGGCGGGTATCCGGGTAGTAGATGGAAAAAGTCCTGCTGCTGCTGCGCATGCGGGACAATTCCTTCGTAGAAAAGCTCTCTGCGCCCGAAGTGAAGACCAAGTCACCGATGTTCGGAATGCTCTCCCCTTTCCGTACTCCCATGTAGACCTGGCAGGAACTGGTGTTCACCCGGACTTTCTTGAGTTCATCAACGAATGTGTCAGCAAATCGATCCTCACCGACCAAATGCATGACAGTACTCTTGAGGTTGGCATTGGAGACAACCGCCCGGCAACGGATTGTCTTGGGCGGAAAACTGCCCCCGCTGTTCTGACTGTGGGCAACAACCCCCGTCACAGCTTGCTTTCCGTCAGACGCCTCCTCGGTCAACACCTCTTCCACCAAGGCGCACTTCCTCAGTTCCGCCCCGTTGCGGCGCAGCTCGTCGGTCATTTTCCGGATCAGGGTGTCCGTGCCTCCCTTGTATATATAGACACCCTTGCTCATGAAATTGGAAAACACGATCCCGTAAGAAATTGCCGGATCTTCCATTCCGGAGCCATTCGCATAAGAAATGGGTTCCAGTAAAAGCCGGTGTACTTCATTCCTGCCGGGGAAGAATTCTTCAAACAGTTCCCGGGTGGTCTGACGGTCGTCATCATAGAAATTCATTTCGCTGAGGCGCTTGAAAAAGGCCTCCACCTGATCCCTCGGGACTCCAAATTCTTCCACGATGATTCGCGTGAAGTCCTCCTTGTCGAAGGTCGTCCGCAAATCCATTTGCGGATTTTTCAACCGCACATCCTTCAGCTGTTCAATCCGGTCGGCGATGTCACGGGTCCAGTATTTCCGGCAGGACTTGATCATTCCATAGGGAAATCCATGTAGCGAAATATCGAAAATATGCCCGCCCGGCCGGCGAAACCACGTGGCCAGACCACCAAACTGGTAATGATGTTCCAGCACAAGGACCTTGCGTCCCGCCTTGGCCAGCACGTTCGCCGCAGTCAGGCCACCAATCCCGCTCCCGATCACGACCACATCATAGGAGGCGTCCACGCCTGCTAACCAATCTTTAGCCATAAGCTTAGGCTTCGTAACGGAGATCCGACGGTTCGCAACACTAAAGACAAGGGACGCGAAACAAGAGACGGGCGTCTCCGGACCCATTTACGGCGATGGCCCAACTTTTCCGCAATCTTCCTTGACGGTTCCTGACCGAGACTCTTTACAGGGCACGTTCGCTCTTTTTTAGGGTGAATTCGAATATTATCCAACAACATCATGTCGTACAAACTGTTCATTCCCGGCCCGATTGAGGTCTCCGAAAAGACCTACAAAGCCATGACCACGCCTGTCTTCGGACACCGTAGCCCCGACTTTGTCGAGCTCTACAACTCCGTTCAGCCGGGTTTGCAGGAGCTCTTCTACACAAAGGATCCAGTCTACATTTCGACCAGTTCGGCATGGGGCGTGATGGAAGGATCCATCCGCAACCTCGTGCAGAAGAAAGTCCTCAATGTCTGCTCGGGAGCTTTTTCCGACAAGTGGTTTGACGTCTCCAGGCGCTGTGGCAAGGAGGCCAAGGCCCTGCAGTATGAATGGGGCACCCCGGTGGATCCGGAAGACATTCGCAAAGAGTTGGCTAGCGGGGAATTCGATGCGATCACCCTGATTCACAATGAAACTTCTACCGGTACCATGAACCCCCTTCCGGAAATCATGGCGGCAATCCGGGAGTTCCCGGAGGTCCGGTCCATTGTCGACAGTGTCAGCTCATTCTCCGCTGTGAAGATTGACAAGGATGCACTCGGGATCGACGTCCTCCTGACCGGATCGCAAAAAGCACTGGCCATGCCACCCGGCATGGCGCTGCTCAGCGTGTCGGAGGCCGCCCGTGAGCGCGCAGCCAAGGCAATCGACCGCGGTTACTACTTCGATTTCATAGAGTTCCATATGAACCACGAAAAGGGCATGACTCCCTCAACCCCTGTCCTTCCGCTGATATTTGCCCTCCGTTCAAAACTGGAGGACATATTCGCTGAAGGGATCGAGGCACGTTATGCCCGGCATGAAATGCTCAATGGACTGGTTCACACCTGGATGGAAAAGCACGGGCTGGAAACCCTGCCACCAAGAGAATTCGCCTCCAAATCCCTGTCATGCATCAAAAATAGGCATGAATGGGACTTGCCAGCCATCAACGCACACCTAAAAACTCACTTTAACTGCGTTATTGACGGTGGATACGGCAAAATCAAAGGAAAGACTTTCCGCATTTCCAACATGGGTGACGAGACCGAAGAGACCATGGCGGAATTGCTGAAGAACCTTGATCAGACGTTGGAGGCTCTCAACTACACAAAATAAAAACCCAATAAGAGAGAGCACATTTTGTCAGAAGAAAACAAGACCCTCATCATAGCCGAGAAACCCAGTGTTGCCCAGGACATCTCCCGGGCCCTTGGCACGTTTAAGAAAACAGATTTCGGCTACGAGAATGACCAGTTTGTCATCAGCGCGGCCGTTGGACACCTTGTCGAGCTCTACATGCCGGAGGATATCGACAAGAAGGCATACGGGTTCTGGCGACTCGGCAGCCTTCCGATCATTCCGGAGAAGTTCAAACTGAAGGCGATCAGCGACAAGCGCAGCAAAGAGCGCTTTACCATGCTGAAGAAGCTGATGGCCCGGAAGGATGTCAGCCAAGTCTACAATGCCTGTGACGCCGGTCGTGAGGGAGAGCTTATTTTCACCTACATCTATGAACTGGCTAAATGCAAGAAGCCGTTCAAGCGGGTGTGGATGCAGTCGATGACCAAGCAGGCCATCCAGACGGCGTTTGGGAATCTGCGGGATCCCGGGCAAATGGCAGGATTGAAGGATGCTGCCCGCAGCCGCTCTGAAGCGGACTGGCTGATCGGCATCAACGGAACCCGTGCCGTGACCAAGCGGATGTTCGGCCGTGGCAAGGGTGTTGCCACTGTTGGCCGTGTCCAGACTCCCACTTTGTCCATCGTGATGGAACGCGAACTGGCTATCCGTAATTTCCAACCGAAGCCATTCTGGCGCATTGAGGGTCAATTCTCTGTCATGGAGGGCAGTTACAGTGGCTTTCTGCTCCGGGACGACAAGGTCGACAAGGAAAAGAATCCCCATGACAAGCCCGACCGCTTGTGGGAAGCAGAAAATGCGGAAGCTCTCGTCTCCAAGCTCAACGATGCCAAGGTGGGTATCGCTTCAGATGAGAAAAAGCGGACCCGCAAATCGTGTGAGCGTCTCTATGACCTGACTTCCCTGCAACGCGAAGCCAATGGGCGTTATGGATATTCAGCCGCTCGCACCCTGCAAATAGCCCAGGGACTGTACGAGCGTCACAAGTTGCTGACGTATCCCCGTACCGATAGCCGCGCCCTTCCGGAGGATTACATTGGCACGGCCAAATCGACTCTTTCCAGGCTGTCCGGACCAATCGGTGACCATGCCGGCACCGTCCTGTCCAATGACTGGGTCAAGCCGGACAAGCGCATCTTCAACAATGCGCAGGTCAGCGATCACTTCGCCATCATACCGACCGGCGAATCCCCCAAACGCTTGAGCCCGGAAGAGGAACGCGTTTACGAGATGGTTTGCCAGCGATTTGTGGCCATTTTCTTCCCCTCGGCTGAATTCGATGTGACCACCCGTATCACCACTGTTGATGAACTGCGTTTCAAGACGGAGGGCAAGGTGCTGATCAAACCGGGATTCCTTCAGGTTTATGGCAAGGCTGGTACAACCGAAGAGTTGCCGGCCCTGACTGAGGGTGACAAGTCACCTGCGTGGCTGGCAGCCGATGCATCCAGCGAATTTGCTCCGGAGGCCTACAAGGCACAGCCCAACTCCATTGAGTTGCATCAGGAGGAAACAAAACCACCGGCACACTTCACTGAAGCCACCCTGCTCTCCGCCATGGAAGGTGCCGGGAAACTGGTTGAGGATGATGATTTGGCTGATGCCATGAAAGAAAAGGGCTTGGGCACTCCAGCAACAAGAGCCAGCGTCATTGACCACCTGATCCGTGAGAAATACATGGAACGGGACCGGCGTAATCTCCTCATCACCGCCAAGACGGAAAACTTGTTCGAGTTTTTGACCGCCGTGAAGGCTGATGCCCTGACCCGTCCGGATCTGACTGGTGAATGGGAACACCAGTTGCGCCACATGGAGACCAACGAGATCACCCGGGAAAAGTTCATGACCGGAATCATCGACCAGACCAAGGCCATCGTCGACAGCATCAAGAACTTCGATGAGGATTTGGCATCCTGCCCCGATTCCTCCATTATTTCCCCGACCGACAACAAGCCGATGAAGGAACTCCTGCGGTCCTATAAATCGCAGGACGAGGAGTTGACCATTTACAAGACGATCGGGAACCGGCGTTTCTCAGAAGAGGAGATCCAGACACTCGTCCGTGATCGCATGATTGGCCCACTGGACGGGTTCCGTTCCAAGGCTGGCAAGCCCTATTCGGCCATCATCCGGTTGGACGCCATGAACAAGATCGCCTTTGATTTTGGCGACAATGGGAATGGTGACGATGAGGAGGAGAACCTCAATCTGGCCGAATTGCCGGTTGTCGGGACTTTCAAGGAATCGGGAGCAACCGTTTATGAAACACCGAAAGCCTTCGCCTGTGAGCGCAGCCTGCAAGGTGAAGCTGGTGACAACTTCCGGCTCTCCCGAACCATGCTGAGCAAGACGCTCCCTCGGGAAGAGGTCACAAAGCTTCTGGAAGAAGGAAAGACCGGCCTGATCAAAGGATTCGTATCCAAGCGAACCGGTCGGCCATTTGATGCATTCCTTCTGCTGAAGAAAGGGGGCAAAATCGGATTCGATTTCCCGCCCAGACCGGCCAAGAAGGCGACCAAAAAAGCAGCCAAGAAGGAATAGCCGAAGGCACTCAGCAAGGCCTGCTGGTTGTTGAACTGATAACGGATTCCTGTCAGGCTCTTTTCCATCGGTAAAGCAGCGATGAATTGTCGTGTTGTCCCGTATTGGTAATTCTTTTTTCTTCCGGGGATTTCCTTTTTCCGGAAAGTCGTCATAGTGATTCTTATGTCAGGATTGAAAGTGTATTGCTATGTAAAATGTGGCACCTGCCGCAACGCGCTGAAGTGGCTTGATGAGCAAGGAATTCCATACAAAGAACTGCCTGTGCGGGAAACTCCTCCCAGTCTGGCGGAATTGAAAACGGCCCTGAAAACGGACGGCAACATCCGCAAACTGATCAACACGTCCAGCAAGGACTACCGCGAGATCGGATTGAAGGACAAACTGGATGAGATGTCCGCTGACGACGTCTTTGCTTTACTTCGAAAGAATGGAAACTTGGTCAAGCGGCCGTTTGTCGTTTCCGGGGAATCCGCATGGGCCGGTTTCAAACCGGAAGTTTGGCAAGAACGCCTTTCCTGAATTTTCATGGCCGAAAAACCGGCATCAACGATCCGCTTGCGCGGGGTTCGGCAGAACAACCTGAAGAATATCGATCTCGATCTTCCCTTGGGCAAGTTGATCGTTGTCACCGGGTTGAGCGGGGCCGGCAAATCCTCGCTGGTATTTGATGCCCTGCACGCGGAGGGCAACCGCCGGTATGCCGAGACCTTCAGCCCCTACACCCGGCAGTTTATGGAGTTACTGGACCGGCCGGATGTGGACTCAATCGAGAATATCCGCCCATCAATTGCCATTGAACAGGGAAACACGGTCAAGACCTCACGGTCCACGGTTGGGACCATGACCGAGCTCTGTGATTATTTCAAAGTGTGGTTTTCCCACGTGGCATCTCTTTATGATCCCGAAACGGGTGAGGAAATAACCGTTGATGATCCTCAAAGCATATGGCGCAAATGCCTGCAGCAGTTTCGTGACAAAACAGTGCTTGTTACATTCAAGGTAACACGCCCGGGAAAGCTGTCATGGGATACGATTCTGAATTCCATCAGCAATCAAGGATACAACCGGGCAGTGCATGATGGTAGTGTGTTCCGCATTGAGGATTTCGATAGGTCAGGCCTTTCGAAAGATGCCGTACTGCATATCATACAGGACCGGGTTTCCATCAAACAGCATTCACGCAACCGTTTCATTGATTCAACGAAAACCGCCCTGCATTTCGGCGAAGGACAGATTTCCCTGTTTTCCAATGGGGGCGGCCCCCTGGCTGATTTTTGTGAAGGACTTCATCGTCCGGGTAGCACGCGGCGTTTTCGTGAAGCCTCACCTAACCTTTTCTCATTCAACTCACCGATTGGGGCTTGCCCCCAATGCCGGGGATTCGGACGCATAATCGAAATTGATGACAACCTGGTCATCCCGGATCACAATATGTCGATTGAGGATGGTGCCATCAAAGCGTTTAGCGGAGCGGTTTATTCCGAAAGCCAACGGGACCTGATCAAGTCCTGTAAGAAGAATAACATCCGTACCGAACAGCCCTGGAAAGAGATGTCCGCAAGGGACAGGCAATTTGTTCTCGAAGGAGATCCGGATTACGGAAAAAAGGGAAAGCGTTGGCCACATGCCTGGTATGGGGTTCGCCGGTTTTTTGATTGGTTGCTGGAGAATACCTACAAGATGCACGTGCGGGTATTCCTTTCCCGTTACCGATCCTACGTACCCTGCCCGTCTTGCGGAGGCAGCCGCCTTCAACCGGAATCGCTGTGCTGGAGATGGAATGGGTATACCCTGCCCGATTTGTACAATCTTTCCATCCGGGAACTCCGGGCCCTGCTCATGGATCAGTTGCCTGAAACCGGTTCAGACTCCGCCCAGGCGGCTCTTGCCTACGAGTCCATTCTCACCCGGCTGAATTACCTTGAGGCCGTTGGATTAAGTTACCTGTCCCTGAACCGGACCTCACGATCCCTATCGGGTGGCGAAACGCAGCGAGTGAACCTGACTTCGTGTCTTGGAACCGCCCTGGTGGACACCCTCTTCATCCTTGATGAGCCATCCATCGGATTGCACTGCCGGGATATCGACCGGCTGGTCGGCATACTCAGGCGATTAACCGACCAAGGCAATACAGTGGTCGTGGTGGAGCATGACGAGGCCATCATGGCCGCAGCCGACATGATAGTTGAGGTCGGCCCGCGTCCGGGCAATGAGGGGGGGGAAATCGTCTATGCTGGGCCGGTTAGTGGACTGAAGCGGCGTACGGCCTCTCCAACAGGCCAATTCCTCTCTGGGAAGCGTCGAATTGAGCTTCCCTCAACCCGGCGGCCAGTGGACTCTACCACTTCGTATCTCCGTTTAAAAGGAATCCACAAGCACAACTTGAAGGGTTTGGACGTTGAGGTCCCCTTGCAGAGACTGGTTGTCCTGAGTGGGGTCAGCGGATCCGGCAAGTCAACCCTGTTGCACAATGGGATCTATCAAGGTCTTTTGTCACGGAGCGGGAAAGCCTGTGAGGACCCAGCCCGGATTGAGGAAATCAACTCTGATCGCGGATTCGATGAAATCCTTCTGGTGGATCAATCCCCGGCAAGCCGGACACCCCGTTCCAACCCGGCCCTCTTCTCAGGCGCATGGGATGGCATCCGCAAACTTTTCGCCTCAACGGAGGCCGCCCGGCAATCCGGCATGACCGCATCGACATTTTCCTTTAACTCTGGGGATGGGCGCTGTTCCCACTGCAAGGGACTTGGCCATGAGCGGGTGGAAATGCAATTCATGGCCGATGTCTACGTTCCCTGCCCAATTTGTGAAGGAAAGCAATTCACGGATGAGACACTCGCCGTGAGATGGAAGCGCTATTCCATCGGTGACATTCTCCGCCTGACAGTAAAGGAAGCCCTGGAGGTGTTTTCCGAAGAGAGTTCCATAACCCGGAAATTGGCCCCGCTGGCTGAGGTCGGATTGGGATACCTTCCCTTGGGACAACCCCTGAACACATTGTCCGGTGGTGAGTCACAGCGCTTGAAACTGGTCCGCTACATGGGATCCATCAAGAGCCAGAAGCATCCGTCGTTGCTTCTGTTGGATGAGCCGACAACAGGCCTCCACAAGGCGGACATTGAGCGCTTGCTTCATGTGCTCCATACCTTGGTGGAAGCTGGGCACTCGTTGATCGTAATTGAACATCATCCGGATGTCATTCGAACAGCCGACTGGTTGCTGGAGCTGGGACCGGAAGCCGGTGAGGATGGCGGTAAACTCGTTTTCAAGGGAACTCCCGAAAATCTATCCACTCAGGGCACGGCCACTTCACCCTACGTTCTGGAGGACGCGCCCGCCAAATCGTTTGCCGGAAAACGGGCCAAAAAGACATCGGCTGCTGGCACAGGCGCATTCCTGGAACTCACCGGTGCACGCGAGCATAACCTGCGCAACATCAACGTCCGCATCCCTCGACAGGCCATGACGGTCGTGACTGGCGTCAGTGGATCCGGAAAATCCACTCTCGCCTTCGATATCATATTTGCGGAGGGCCAACGCCGATTCATGGAATCCATGTCCTCATGGGCGCGTCAGTACGTGGAACAGCTTCCAAAGCCGGATATTGACCACTTGAACGGGATTTCCCCCACGGTGGCGATCGAGCAGCGCGTCACGCGCGGGTCTCGAAAATCCACAGTGGCCACCATCACGGAAGTGGCCCAGTACCTGCGGTTGCTGTACGCCCGCACCGGCATCCAACACAGCCCTTCATCGGGTGAACCGTTAGTCGCCCTGGAAGCAGATGCCATTGTCGGGCATCTGAAAAAGTGGATACAGAAACAGCGCCCAAAATCCGGCAACCGGACACTCCATTTGATGGCACCTCTTATTCGCGGACGGAAGGGGCACCACGAACCCATTGCGAAGTGGGCACGGGCCCGGGGGTACGGATTGTTGAGAATCGACAAGGGCTGGGTGCCCATAACCAAGTTCAAGAAGCTGGATCGCTACCGGGAGCACGATGTCGATTTGGCGGTTATAAAAATTGGTTTAACCAAGCACGGTATCGACTACATCACGACAAACTGGGATGAAAGTCTCCCCCTTTCAAAGGCGGCAAGCAAGGCACTCGACCTAGGGAAAGGCAGCTTTTATGCCATTTCCAAGGGATCGGAACATTCAACATGGTTTTCGACAAAGCGTTCCGATCCGGTCACTGGGGAGGCATTCCCCGAGTTGGATCCAAAAGACTTTTCGTGGAACGCCCCTCGCGGATGGTGCCCCACCTGCCGGGGGCATGGCGCCCTCTACTCATGGATGACCGATGATGAACGTTACGAGCTTGTTGATGACGCGGATGAAGAAGGGGAACTCTGCGAGGCCTGCGGGGGAACCCGGCTCAACCCCATCAGCCGTGCGGTATATCTGGTTACCGTATCAGGAGTTCACTACAATTTACCCGAGTTGTTGGCCTTGACCCCCGGGGAACTCCTCAAGGTCCTTGGCTCGCTCGACCTCGACTCCCGCGATCAAGCCATTCTCAACGAAGTTTATCCGGAAATAAAGGAACGCTTGTCCTTTATGGATGAAGTGGGCTTGCAATATCTGTCCCTGGATCGCCCGACCAATACCCTGTCCGGAGGAGAAGCCCAGCGTATCCGTCTGGCTGCCCAGTTGGGATCCAACTTGTCGGGCGCGTTATTTGTCTTGGACGAACCATCCATCGGGTTGCATGAACGGGACAACGATCGCCTGCTGGAATCCCTTGCCCGGCTCAAGTCGAAAGGGAACACCCTTTTGGTGGTCGAGCACGACGCGAACACGATGCGCCATGCCGACCATATCATTGATCTGGGGCCAGGGGCTGGAAAAAACGGTGGGGAGGTTCTCGCCACCGGTACAGTCAGCAAGCTCTTGCATAACCGCAAGAGCCTGACCGGTAAATACTTGAAGACGGGACTGCAACATCCAATCCTTGGAAAGTGGCGTCCCTTGCCCGACCCGTTTAATCCGCGCAAGCCTGCCTCCCGGAACGACTGGCTGGTGTTGAAGAGCGCTTCCCTGCGCAACCTCAAGGGCGGTGATGTCTACTTTCCCAAGAAACGGCTGGTCATGGTTTGTGGAATTTCCGGTGCGGGAAAATCCACTCTTGTGCGAGATCTCCTCATGCCCAGCACGCAAAAAGCCATCAAGGGTAAAGTCTGCAGGCTCAAGGGTTCCCCCAAGCGGGACGGGTTTTCCCTGCTTACCGGCGCAGACACGTTTCGCACAGTGGTTGAAGTTGACCAATCGCCCATTGGAAAAACGCCTCGTTCCACGCCAGCGACCTATATCGGTGCATTCGATAAGATTCGTCAGTTCTTCGCCAGCACCGGAGAGGCAAAAATGCACGGACACACCGCAGGCACCTTTTCCTTCAACACAAAGGGCGGTCGCTGTGAAACCTGCAAGGGTGCCGGCCGGATTAAAATGGAGATGAGCTTCATGCCGGATACCTATGTGCCATGCGAGGACTGCGGCGGGCGCCGTTATGGATCTGAACTGGACGAGGTTCAGTGGGGCGGACGCACCATCGCCGATGTGCTGGACATGACCTTCGACGAGGCGGCGGAGTTCTTCTCCTTTGATACGCGCCTGGGAGCGCTTTTGGAGCTGATGGTCCAAACCGGTCTGGGCTACCTGACCCTTGGTCAAAGCTCGCCCACATTGTCCGGTGGTGAAGCCCAGCGGCTGAAGTTGGTCAGCGAACTGGCCAAGGGCCTGCCAACGCTAGAGGAACGCAAGAGCGCCACAGTACAACCGAATCTCTACATTCTTGAAGAGCCAACGATCGGTTTGCATATGCACGATTGCGAGAGGCTCATCCATCTGCTCCACCGGTTGGTGGAGCAAGGTCACAGCGTGATTGTCATTGAGCATAATTTGGACCTCATCGCTGAAGCCGATTACGTGATTGAAGTGGGCCCCGAGGGAGGCGAATCCGGAGGTGAAATCCTTCACCAGGGAACCGTCAAGGACCTCTTGAGGCTGAAAGTTTCGCCAACAGCACCCTTCCTAAAAGAGATCGTCACCTGAATTTGCTTGAGTACAGGCTGATGCGGTGCAATAAGTGATTATCGCTTATTAACTCAGTCTAAATGTAAATTCTTTTATTTGTAACTGTAATGATGATTAAATCGCTCTTTGTTGGAAATATTGCCTATGGAGCCATGGAGAAGGAAATCAACGACCTCTTTGCCCGTTTTGGACCCGTTCAGGATGTGCATTTTGTCATGGATTTCCGAAGAGGCCGGTTCCGCGGATTCGGATTTGTCACAATGGAGCAATCCAGTGCCGAAATCGCCCTCAACGAGATGAACGGCTATGAGTTCCAAGGACGTGCCCTCAAGGTGACCGAGGCACAATCAAGGAATTCCGATTCCCGGCGTTTCGCCTAATCCCCCGCTCACTCGTCCCCCAAACAACCGTACAGGTCCGGGCGGCGGTCACGGAAAAACCCCATCGAGGCCCTTTTGAGGCGCACATCGGCGAGGTCGAAGGATCCGTGGATGATCGTTTCCTCACCGGGCTGAGCCTCGGCCAGGATTTCCCCGTAGCAATCGCAGATGAAGCTGTGTCCGTAGAAGACCTGCCCACCCTCATTGCCGATTCGGTTAGCGGCGGCAACCGGAACAACATTGGCCACCGCGTGTCCCTGCATCACACGTTGCCAGGGTCCTGAGGTATCCAGCTCCGGTTCCTCCGGTTCCGATCCGATGGCAGTCGGGTAAAGCAGGAGATCCGCCCCCTGAAGGACCATTGAACGGGCGCATTCGGGAAACCACTGGTCCCAGCAAATGCCAACCCCGATGTTGCCGAACTTGGTTTCCCATACCTTGAATCCGGTATTTCCCGGTCGAAAATAGAATTTCTCCTCGTAGCCGGGCCCATCCGGTATGTGCGACTTACGATAGGTTCCCATCACATTTCCCTCATGGTCGACCATGACCACTGAATTGTAGTAGGCCTGGGCATCTCGCTCAAAAAGGGAGACGGGGATGACCACCCCGAGCTCCTTTGCCAGAGGCTGCATGGCCTCCAGAACGGGATGATTGACCAATGGATGGGCCAGGGAGAAAAACGCCTCCCTCTCTTCCCGGCAGAAATAGGGTCCAGCAAACAACTCCGGGGGCAAGATCACTTGTGCACCCGCTTTGGCGGCTTTACGCACCATCACCTCCACCCGGGAAAGGTTATCTTCGCAGGTGCCATTCAAGGCCAATTGCAAGGCCGCTACATGGGTTGGTGATGCTGTCATTTCCATCATGTGTAGAAAAATCGCTTCAATCGGCAAGCCATCTCATCCAAGGGGATCAATCATGGAATGACTCTACGATATCATCAATCTTCTCCAATTCCTCAGCAGTAAACTGTCCCTTTTTTGTGCATTCGAGATTTTCACGTATCTGATCCGCCGAACTGGCACCAATGATCACTGAGGCAACAGTCTTCCTCTTCAAAACCCATGCCAGAGCCATTTGAGCAAGTGTTTGGTCGCGTGAACGGGCGATCTCATTCAGGGCGGAGGCAACCCCCGCCCGTGCCTCAACCTGTTCCTTGGTCAAAAACACGCTTTGCCCGCTTGCACGCGAGCCCTCCGGGATGCCATTCAGGTAGCGGTCGGTGAGAATACCCTGCTCCAATGGGCTGAAGGCAACACATCCCATTCCCAACTCATCCAAGGCGTCCAGCAAACCCTCTTCCGGACGGCGGTCCAGCATGCTGTATCGTGTCTGGTGGACAAGGCATCGAATGCCCCGCCGATGTAGCTCATCAAAGGCCGCTCGTGTCTGCTCAGTGTTGTAGTTGGAAATCCCTACATACAGGGCTTTCCCTGATCGGACGGCCAATTCGAGGGCGTCGACTGTCTCCTCAATTGGGGTTTCCGGATCGGGCCGATGGGAATAGAAAATATCGACATAATCCAAGCCGAGCCTCCTGAGGCTCTGGTCCAAACTGGCCACCAGATACTTCTTGGATCCACCATCCCCGTACGGACCCGGCCACATGTAGTATCCAGCCTTGGTTGTTATGACCATTTCATCACGATGGTCACTGAAGTCCGCCTGCAGGATCTTTCCAAAATTGCTTTCCGCAGAACCTCCATCCGGGCTGCCGTAGTTGTTGGCAATGTCGTAATGGGTGATGCCCTTGTCGAATGCGAACCGGACCATCGCCCGCGCCTTGTCGAGGTCATCAGACGATCCAAAATTGTGCCACAAACCCAGCGTGACCGGTGAAGTCAACAACCCGGATCGCCCACAGCGATTGTACTCCGCTCCCACGTAACGGGAGTCCGACACCTTGTAACCAGAATCCATTGGTGCATTCATAGCCGCTTCAACGGCCATGTCCATTTCAATTACTCCGGAAACGGTTAGTCAATCAGACTAGCCATTCAGGGTCCATCCCTTGCGGTACGGTTTGGTCAGGTATTGGTTTGCATCCGCATTGTTTGTGACAACCCCTTTGTACCCATCATACTTGAGTTCACCCCCTGCACGGAAGGAAACCAATCCGAGGCACATGGTTTCAATCATGTTGGCACTGTATTCGAAGTTACAGGCAGTCTCCGAGGGCTTCCCGTTCTTGCAGGCCGATGTCCACTCCTTCTGGAAATTCCCCAGATTGCCGATCAATTGATCCTCCGGACGGGGCTTGTAATAGGTCATGTCACTATCCTTCCCCCGAGGCAGGATCAGGCGGTTTCCGAAATCGGAAATGACGAAGCCCTTGTCACCTTTAAACATGGCTCCATGCCCGATCTTATTGAGGTCAACCCACTTCGAGGGTGACTTCGGCATGGCGCCCCCCTGGAACCATGTGCATCGAATCTCATCCCGCCAACTGTTGGCCGGGAGCATGAAGCTGCTGGTCAGGTTGACCGGCGTAACATCCGGATGAAAGGACTCGGGTGATTTCGATTTAATGCTGCTGGGCAATCCTGCATCGAGGACATTCCACGCCAGATCCATTGTGTGGCTCCCCATGTCTCCCATCTGGCCGATTCCGAAATCCCAATACATGTTCCACTGCAGGCAGTTCGCCCCGGGACGACCGGAAACGTAATCCGGATGGAAGGGATGTTCCGGTGATGGCCCCAACCAGAGGTCCCAGTTCAATGTGGAGGGAACGGGCGTTCCTCCTGGCAAATATCCCGGTTTGGGGATTTGCCGGTTACCCCAGACATAGACTTCCTTCAGGTTGCCAATGGCCCCATCATGAATGCATTCGCGCAAGCGGTTGAAATTGGGAATGGCATGGCGTTGCATACCCACCTGCGTGGCCAACTTGTCTTTCTTTTTTAAATACGTTTCGCGAACCGTACGGGCCTCGTTGACGGTAATGGCCAACGGCTTCTCCATGAATACGTGCAGGTCACGGTTCAACGCCCAATTGGCGATGAAGGCGTGGGTGTGGTCCGTTGTGCAGCACAGGACCGCATCCAGCCCGGGATGATCAAGGCACTTTCGCCAGTCTTCATAAACCGTTGCCTTGGGAAACTCCTTCACCGCATGCGGGGTGTTGAGCTGATTCACTTCACAGATCGCGACAACATTTTCGTCATGCAATGTCTGATAATGCGCTTTGGCACGTCCGTATGCACCAATCAGGGCAATATTCAGGCGGTTATTGGGGCTCTTGCCGAACAGCGTGCCGGTCGGCAGGATGATCATGCCGGCACCAGCAGCAGCGCCTGTCCTTAAAAAATCACGACGTTGCATTTTTCCATTATTCATAATTTTTCCCTCAATCTTATAGATTATTTCAAGTTCTCCAATACGGGCTTTCCAGCCGCCCAAAGCAGCCCGCGCGTCAGCATTTCCATGTACTGATCCTGCAACATGGTCTCATTGTGGTGACCGATTGTCGTGCCGAACACACGTGTCTTGTTCGGACCGTATTCATTGACCCAAATATTCGTATGCATGACCCCGTCCTTTTCGGATTTCGACTCGGCTAACGCCGTGCTGGTCGGATAAAACTTCTTGATAAAATACAGCTCGCCTTCCGGAGTCGTCCAATTGGACATGCCTTTCATCACTTCATGCTCGGGGGCCGTAATCTGCACTTCAAACGGGTGTTTCTTCCCGTGCCCGGGGGAATGCAATCCACAAAGCTTCCACCATTCCTCCGCTGTGGGACCGGTCCGGTAACAGTGCATGGAACAATGGACCATGACGGCCGGCACACCGTCCAGATGCGGTTGAAGAATACCATCAATGTAGTCGACATCCCCAATATTGGCGAAGCACTCATTGTGTACCACGACATCATATCCCTTGGCCCAATCCGGATTCTTGTAGAACTCCAACAAAATGTCGCCCGCCTTGGTCCGCTGATGAAGTATCGTCCATTGCACATTCAAAGTGGTATTCATATCCACTGCCATGGGGATGATTTCCTTTTGCTCATCATAATCGTGGCAGCATCCCCCGGTGATCAGGAGTGCCTTGATATCGGGCTTTGGAGAGGGTTTCGGCTTGGCGTGTGCCAATTCGGCAACCACGGTAGTGACGATTAGCAGGGCGATGAATCTCTGAAGGTATTTCATAAGGATTGGTGCTTTGTGTTAAGAAAATTTATTGGCTGGGAGGAGGATAATCCTGATTGAGGGCCATGTCAGCGTCACTCGGTGTACGGGATGGGACGCCCGAATCGGGGACGTCCATTCTGGCAACCCATGCGAATGCGTTCAATACCAGCTTTCGAAAATCATCCTGTTTCCAGTTTTGGTGAAAATGTCCGCCGGTGAACCCGAATCCACGACCGCCATTCTCCCGTTCATATGCCCATGCCACGTGTTGCTCCATTCCTGCACTAACTTCCGCAAGAACAGCCGGATTGCTTCCACGGTGCTTGTTTTTCTTTCGGGCGGTCAGGGTTTCCAATGGTGGCAGCGCTGACAAGATCGGTGCGATGCCCTCCATCTTGGGCTGGAAGCGCATATGATAATACCATTCGTCACGGATCGTAAAAGGATTCACGCCCCTGGTGATCGGATGATCCGGAAACGATTCAAAATGGGCATCCCAGTGAGGGTTGACTGACCATCCCACTTCGAAATAGCCACCAATCCAATCAAGGAATTCCTGCCCAAGTTCTTCCGGTTCAACTTCGACTCCAAAGTGCAGGCAGGCAACACCGACTCCCGCGTCCACAAGGGACTGGATTTTGTCCTGATGTTCCTTGGCCATGTGGCGCGTATAACCATCGCAGTACATGACAATGGCATCCGGTTTATCGAATCCCATCCAAGGTTCCGGCCAGGACCCTTCCGTGACAACCCTTGCACTCACATCCAAGCCACTCTCATTGAGGCATCGCGCCAGCAAGAGGCATCCTGCCTTGTGTTCGTGAGCATTATATCCATGGCTCTTTTTGCCTGCGAGAAGCAGGATCTCCTTTTTATCAGCCGGTGCTAATTTTCTTAACTGAATATTACGGAAACGAACTTCCATCGGTTCACCCCCATGCAATTGGAGGGCCAGCGAACCCCTTTTCAAGTAATCAGGATCCGATTCGGAAAACTCCGCCGTTACCACGCCGTTGATCATCTGGATAATCTGGTTTCCACGGGCAATGATGTGGTATTCATTCCATCCATCGGGATCCACATTCGATAAAATCTCCTCAGGATCACCGACTGAACCAACTACCTGCCGGTCCTCTGGAGTTTTCCCAATGACCACTTTCTCTCCGCAGGCCGCCAGCAGTTTCTTGTAGTAGGCGCCCCATGCCACACCCGTCCATTTGTTGTCCTTGGAAAAGTCCGCCTGGTAACCGCCCACATCCCAAGGCTTTTTCCCGTGCTTGAAACACCTGTACTGGATACCGCTGTTATGGTTGCGAAGCTTGAATTCCGCTTTGAGCTCGAAATCGGCAACATCCCCTCCTTGCCAGATCAGAAAGGTGCTCCCTTTCAGACGGGTTTCCTCCGTCGACTCACCAACGATTGTGCCATCCTCCACCCGCCAATAGCGGGGATCGCCGTCCCACCCGGCGAGTGATTCACCATCAAACAGGCTAATGTATCCCTGATCCGCCATTAATCCCGTGCAGGGCAAAAGCACTACGCACAATGCCCTCAAAAGCGGCTTCATAAACTGTCTCTCAACCTCACGCATTGACAACCGACTCCTTCTGTCGTTCCAGCACATCCCAGTTTGACCGCAAGAAGGCCAAGCCTTCCACCGCCAGTTGTGCCGGCGAATCGTATAGATCCCTCCAGATTGAGGCGGCCCGGGCTATAACCGTGTTATCCTTGGAAAAGCTTTCTATGACGATATCCCCGCTGTAACCAATTTCTTGCAAAGCCCCCAGCACACCTATCCAGTCCACTTGGTCGGATCCCAGCAATCCGCGGTGACTGGCACTGGCATGCACATGGCCAATATGTTGACCGGCTTGCCGGATAGCCTCGGCAGAATCCGCCTCCTCGATTTGCATATGGAAAGTGTCAATGTGTATTTTCAAGGCGGGGCTATCGACACGCTCGATCAGCTCCACTGCCTGCTGCAATGTGTTGATGCAGTCCGTTTCAAACCGGTTCAGCGGTTCCATGGCCAGGACAATGCCAAGGGACTCCGCTTCCTTGCACAACGGGCGCAGGGCATCGGCAATTTGTTCAAACTGCGCTTCGCGTTCCTCCGCAGTGTGGGGACCACTACGTCCCGTCTCCGAGTAAAATGGACCGCAGACCACATGTGCGCCCAATTCGCTGGCCAAATGAATCAATTGCCGGATGTATTCTGCGCAATCCTCTCTCTGCTCAGCAGTCCCCCTTAGGTCACGACCACCTCCAAAGGCTCCACAGATGACGGGTTGCTCCAGCCCGTTCTCCTTGAGGGCGCTCTTCAATTTATCCAACGAAACCGCGGCAGGGTCCACAATGGCTAGTTCAATGACATCCGCACCATAGCGCTTGAATTCCTGCAGCAATGGCAGGTCTTTATCGGTGAAACCGGAACTGACGAGAAAGGTATTGAGGCCAAATCGAATCATGGGGTTTCCAAATATAGCAAATTCAACTGACTTTAGCCTTGGAGATATTCCGCAATTTTGTGTATATTTTAAGCACTCCAATGAAATCCGGTAAAAACCCCCACCAGCATCTTGATCCAGCCAGCATACTGGATTCTTTTTCCGCGTTGGGTGACGTGTACATGTTCATGAAAGATCGTAAGGGCCGTTTCACCGGTGCCAACGAGTTGCAACTCCAGAAATTGGGACTTTCGACCATGGACGAGCTCCTTGGCAAAACAGACTACGATTTCTTTCCCAGCTACATGATTGCCCACTATCAGCGGGATGATGCCAAGGTCATGAAATCCGGAGAACCGATGTTACGACGTGTTGAACTGGTAGCCAACCCGGATGGATCGGTCTCATGGCATGTGACCAGCAAATTTCCCTTGCGGGATCCGAATGGGAACTGCGTTGGCATCATTGGTTGCATGCGGGATTTCGAGCGGAGCGACCATGCATGGCAACCTTACCTGCGCATGAATGCGGTTGTAGAATATATCAGCAAGCACTACCAGGAACCAATTGGGATAGCCGACTTGGCCAAGGTGGCGAACTTGTCTATCAGTCAATTTGAACGTCGCTTCAGGGCGGTCTTTCAACAGACGCCCTCACGGTTCCTGATTCAATACCGTCTAACCCGGGCCAGCCAAATGCTGATGCATAGTGATGCCACCGTCAGCCAGATTGCCCAGGATGTGGGGTTCTATGATCACAGCCACTTCACCCGG
>Ga0066377_10000075_pt1 | contig 21748 bp, 32 predicted proteins | sample Knorr_S23_td_Sur_FD_70946 | JGI IMG/M metagenome (GOLD analysis project Ga0066377, IMG submission 70946) | Marine microbial communities from Southern Atlantic Ocean transect - Knorr_S23_td_SurfaceB_ad_5m_LV_B | ecosystem: Environmental > Aquatic > Marine > Oceanic | place: Southern Atlantic...
GAACTAAAGACCGTTGAAGCAATGTCTTACAAGAAGGCAGTGAAATCATTCCAATCCTCTACCAAAGCACGTTCAGTTCGTGTAGAATGGCTCGCAAAGAAAGGTGTTGTACACGAAATAACACAACCATTACCCCTGGGTAGATCAAAGAAGATAGGAAGATAACATGGCCAGAATCAAACAAACCGCAGTTACAATTCACGTATCAACACCAAAGAAAACTTCACAGAGTTCCAAGAAACGTTCCTGTAAGATGAGTTCAATGAACAAGCACAAGAAACGCAATCACAAGTTCTATAGAGGACAAGGCAAGTAATGGCTGGTATTAAACAGAGAGGTCCTGCAAGTATTCAAACCAAGAGATACTTCAATGGTCAAGAAGTAAGACCTTCACTGTATGTTAAACCAGGCGGCAGAAAGATAATGACAGGTGTTGTTATCGAAACTGATGAAATCTGTAGAGACGAAAACGGGCGTGTGCTTCCTTGGCAAAGCATCAGTTAGGTAGCGTAGTAGTTTTTCAATCCAGGTTTGTATGCAGGTGACTTCTTAGGATAGTATGTAAGAAGACTGCCTCTTTGACTGTCTGCGGTTCTATTGTAGGATATGTGTAGCCAAATTGATTTACCATGTTCAAATATCAATTGATCAATGGGTAGATTATCTCTAATCCATTCTGCTCTAATCATGTATTCATTTGAAGTAATACCTGGCCACTGTAGATCCACAGCCATGCCCTTGTTGTGCTGACTCTTCACTGAAGTTTTGCCTGGAGGGTTTTTTCTAAAGCCTGAATTGATATTAAATCCAGGGTATGTTGCTCTTAATGGTTCAAGTATGTTTTCACACACTGCCTGTAGATTACAGATAATTTCATCTGCAAGTAAATCATTTTGACCCACAATGCTGTGTGGAAACGTAGCCTTGATAGAAAGTTCTTTGAGTGTGAAGTTTGTGCTTAACTGTGCATTGTAGTCTATAGCAGGTGCAATCACAAAGTTACCACAGGTTGTAGGCTCACCTTCATCAAATATAGGTGCTGTTTCATCGGGTGGTGTTGAATCATCTCCTGTTGCTGGAGGCAGTGTTTCTTTAACACCAAAGTCGATCACAGGCGAGTCTGGATCATCATTGGGTGCATTAACACCCGCACCAAATATAAGTGGGCCTGCCGCTTCAAGTGTCCATGTGTTGGAAGGAATTTTAACTACTTCTTTAACAAATGTTCTTGTTGATTCTACAAACGTCTGTAGTGGAATTACCACACCCGGTGTACCATCAGCAAACACATCGGGTGAACCTTCTGCTACTTTGGAGCCACAAGCAACTGCATCACCAATGCGTCCTACACTTAAATTGTTTACGTACACAGTAAGATCGCCTTCTGCAAGATTTGAGTCGTGACAGGCAGGACCACAACAGTGTGTAGGCCAATGGTCTGTTACTCTGTGTACAGGAATGTTGTTTACAAACACGTTAGGTGATGCTTGATCATTTCCACGTGCAGGCCAACAACCGTGTCCTGTTCCTTGATCCGCAAGTCGTGTTACTGCTGGCATTTTCGCTCCTATTCTCTATATGTATTTATTGGATAAATATTAGCATGAGAGCAGTAGATTTAATCAGAGGAATACTTGATCTAATTGATCGTGACACACCTAAAGTAAGTGTTACCACAATTACATCAGAACCCCAAGGCAGTGAAGAAGATCGCAGAATGAATCAGATTAGTGATCTTGTAACCGATCCATTCACAGCACCTGAACTTGCAAACGCACCAGACGTAAAAGTTGCTGACATAGAAGCAGTTACAACAGACGCAGGTGGCGGTATGCATGAACCTAAGGAACCAGAAGACATCAGAGGCGAACACGGTAGCCTATTTAGAGATTATCTTGCTCGTGCTCAACGAGGAGAGTAACATGGCCGCAAACGGTATATCAACACTTGCAAATAAAAAACTAAGACAAGAAGCAAAACTCACACTTGCAGGACAAGACAGAGCGGCTCGCAATGTGGTAGAGCCAGGACGTTATGCTGATGTAACAGCAGACATCACACAGTTACCTACCAAGTACGAAGCAGACAATTCAGTAACTGACAATCCTAATGTTGGAGGCTTGCTTCCAGGTAGACCTTGGGCGTAAGTTAAATGGCTGGTAACGACAAGCACATCAATTGGGAAGCCGCAGTAGCACTTGGTAAAACAGGTGGTAATGAAGCGTGGAACATCTTTGGATACAACACTGCCGCAACTACTACACTTCAAGCCCTATGGTATAGAGCCATACCTTATGTGTTTCCACCAGCCGCACAGATCATGCAGGTCAAGAGCGATAATGCCGCTGACACTATGAACTTATTGATTTCAGGACTTGATGCAAACTATGACAGGATACAAGAAGTTGTCACACTCAACGGCACAAGCATTGTTTCAACTACAAAAGAATATCTAAGACTAAACCTTGCTATCATATTGTCAGGATCCAACGCAGGCACCATTGACATAGGCGATGACTTGGGTGGCACACCTACCTACTACAAAGGCATACGTCCAACAGATGGCCGTTGTCAGGACAGTTTCTCAACCATACCCAGAGGCTATCAGTTTATGTTGTATCGTATTGACGCTTTCTCAGCAGACGGTAACAACGCCAAGCCGGGTATATTCAAAAACCGTGTGAGCAACGAGTCGGGCAGGATCTTAAACGTAGCACGAACAACATTTTTTAACAATATGAATATCCAAAGACGCATACCATTTGTGTATGCTGAAAAGACTGACATCCAAATGCAATGTGCAACAGCATCAGGCACAAACGAAATGGGGTGTTTTGCTGAAGGCATTCTACACGAAATGGATGGCCAAGATCATCTCAATGATCTTGAACAATAATATTACCAATACGCATACCACATATGCTAAATACGTATACGTTCAGCCAATAGGCCGGAAGTAGCATAATGCGAAGGAACGCACCTAACTTTTAACAGAGGAGGGTGACATGAACCGATTCGATCATCTGCACAAGCAGTATCGTGAAGCCAAGATGCGTGAGCGTAAGCGTAACATACTAAATCACGCACGGCACGAAGTTGATATCAACGGAAACGGTACAAGTGGTTATGTGGTAAAGCACGGCGTAAACAAAGACCGTATCTTAGCACATCGCAGTCCTAAGTCTACTAACAATTGGTAACTTAATGAGTAAACTCCAACCAAGTGGTGATAGCATATTTGTCACCACTTAGTGGAGGATTGCCTCTATGGGTATGTGTATAACCCGCAGGGCAAAACATAATACTACCTTGTCTTGCTGGAATTCTTTTTGATTGATACAAGAACTCTGTTTCTCCACCTTCTTCAACAGTATTCAAATAAGCCATAGCGAGTATAGCACGTTGACCTGTGTCTCTACTTGCGTGTTCACAATGCCATATATGATATCCTTCACTTGGCCGTGTATGCTGTATTTTGATTGAGTGTGATATTTGGATTGGATTTACGTTTTCAAATATACCAAATTCTGATATGTAATCATTTACACAATCTTGCATAGCATGATAATATGGTTGTAGTAGTTTATTCATACTAAGAGCAAACGTACCTGTTTCACCTTCGTCATACAGCATCGAACCGTCCTTATTCATTTTAGGAGCAGATTCGTTTGCTGTTTGTCTTGTAAGGATACGTGTACCTTCTTGCTGATGATAGTAATCGATTACTTCTTGGCAATATTCTGGTGATAATACATTGTCCCAAACTCTAATAAAGTCTTGCATATGCATATTTAAACTACGCACTTAATAGGCGTCTTAAAAGCGGTTAAAACGCCGTTAGTCGTGTAAAAAGACCTTTCGCTATACAATATACCATATTTCACTTAAAGAGGCAAATAAGAGCCATTTAGGGGTGAAAATCGTGCATTTAAGGTGTCTGTCGCAGAGGTGGTTTTTGTACCAAGAGTTTACTGTAAATGCCAAACAGAATTTACACTAACTCTCATAGGCCAGTCTTTAGGACTAATTCCTGCGTGTGGTATGTGGCTTGGAAATATAATTGCTCTATTGCATTTATACTCTACAACCTGTGATGGTTTTTCCAAATCTACTTGAGATTCCCAAAAGCGTAAATCACCATCACTATCGAACGGATACCAAACTACACTCATTGTATTTTTTACATCGTCCAATTTCATATCACAATCTCTGTGTGGAAACTGTTTACTTGCTGGTGTAGTTCCGTTTAGTCTAAGAACTTCTAACGACTTAGGTCCATTGGGTAGTAGTTCAAGGGCAAAGCAACTTGCCATAACATTGCTTAAACCTTTTAGTGGATCGTCTGCTTCTGGATAATTTTTGTGCCAAAGTACACAGTTGTAATAGTTTTCAAACTCTCCTTCGTATGCACTTTCAACACGACCATATTCCCATTGTTTTAGATTACTAATGCCCTGTTGGATAGTTGTTAATAACCAATTAGGAAATACATCGTCGACGACTTTAATATCATTCATTTCCTAAATTTCCTAAGAACTCTCTTAGTTTTGTACTGTCTGTATCTGCACGAACTTTTCTAACTGGTGCTCCTTGCTCAGGATCTATTTGTGTAGGTTCTGCTTCTTCTGTTGTCGTTGTTCTTTTTAACGAACTCATAATGCCACCTGATGGTGCCGAAGCGTAATTGTCATCATCATCTTCTGCAAGATCTCTAATACGTAAACTGTCAATATCAAATTCTAAATCAATCTTACTACCAACACCACTTGATGAACGTGTTTTCATTAACTGTATTTGATAGCGTCCACGTTCACGCATTGCTCTACTTGTAAAGATACCAATAACATTATCTGCTGTTTGTATCTTAGATAGTCCGCCTGATATATGACTGTGATCAAATTCAATTTCTTCAACTGAACTTCTGTTTAACTGTGATGCTGTTACAAAAACTGTGCCGCTTTCCATTGCAAGATTACGTAGTTCTTCAGATACAAATTTATCTTTAATAAACAAATCACTTGGTGATACTTTACGACTCATTGGCATCATCAAGTCTAAGTAGTCAATTAACAGTACATCAACTTTTCTGCCTGTTTTAATTTCATATTCTTTTACATAACTTCGAATGTCGTTTGCATTCTTACCACTTGGCATATATTTGATCTGGAATGCTCCAGACTTTTTACCCATTAGTTTAACTTTCATTTCAACACCATCAAGATCTTTGAATATCTCTTTAGTTGGAATATCAGTCATCATACTATCAATACGCATTGCCACAAGTGCTTCACTTAATTCAAATGTTAGATAGACAACATTCATTCCTTCTATTGCCCAGTTAACACCTAAGTTTGCAAGGAACAACGATTTACCTGCACCCGAACCACCTGCAAAAATATTAAGTTCGCCTCTGTTAAATCCACCAAACAGTTTCTTATCAAGTGTTTTCCAACCTGTGCTTACTTGTCCATTGTTATCTTTGAGTCCCATAAGTCTGCCTTTGGGATCTTCAAAGTAGTTAATACCTAAGTCTTTCTGTAGTCCTACCTGTACTGCATTTTTAATTTTGTCTTCTACTGGACCATAGTTACCTTCTTCAAGTAAGTTTGCACTTTCAAGAATTGCTCTTTCAAGTCCTTTGTGTCTTGTAAATGTTTCAAACTCTGCAAGTAACCAATCATAGTGTGCTTCTTGTAATCCTGTTGGAATTTTTAAATCAGTTTTACAACTGCTATTCACCATGTCTTCTGTAGGAAGTGCATTGTGTTCTGTTACATATTGATTAATAAATTCTGCGGCGTCTTGTAATTTTCTATCAAATAAAGATGCATCAAATATAGTTTGACAACGCACAAAACTTTGTGCATCGCTTAACATCATTTCAAGATATACTTTTTGTACATCATAACCGTAATCTTTATTTTGTTTTGCCATATGTTAATCTACTTTATTAAATGTTTCTTATCACTATTATACCACACTTTAGGATCAAAGTCAATCTGATAATTTTCCGAACCTAATACAGTTCCTAATCTATCATTGTTCAATGCCAATACTGCACCAATACATGATCCTGGGTCACCTGGATTTGGTGGTATCCACATACCATTCCAGTTTGGTTTAACTTTATCCATTGCGTCTTTGTTTAATGCACAACCACCTGTTACAACTATATTGTTGCTTGGCATATTTGTTGCCATGCTTGTTGTTAACCTTAAAACCAAATCTTCGAATACGTGTTGAACACCAGCCGCCAAATCAAACAAATCGTCTTCTTCTATTTCGGGTCTCCACCAACGTAACCCTCTATGACAATTTTCTTTAAAATGGATTTTACACAAAGGATCAAATTTTACATCAAAGAAATCATCTAACAGTAATTGTTTATATCTGTATGGGTCACCTTTCTTAGCCATCTGGCTTACAACATATTCTTCTTTATTTGGTGTGGCGCCTATACGCTGTGTCATAGAACTGTACCATAACCCTAAACTGTTTGGATAAGATTGTGAACTAACTTTTGTTAGTCTATTTCCTGTTCCCTTCCACATAGTAAGAGTTTCAAACTCGCCAATGCTATCAATACAAATAATACTCGCATCATTGAAGCCACTTGTATAATAACCATAAGCGGCATGACTATGATGATGTTTGACATAATCAATTGGACATTTGATACCCCATTGTGCAAGATACTTCTTAATATTATTTTCTAAAAATAAAAATCCTTGTCCTGCTTTTAATTGTCTTAAACTTTTGAGAAATGGTTTTTCATACCAAACAACTCTGTCTGGCTCACCATATAATTCTTTTGCTACACTTAACATTGTCCAACTAAAATGTGGATCGTTAGGTACTTCTGAAAAGTCCTTTGCTAATGCCGCCCATTTAAGTTTTCCATCTTTGAAAACTGCTAAACTTGCATCGTGGCTGTTGCCAACCATTCCCCAATAAATCATTCTACACCTTTAATTTTTTTATAACCTTTGTGTAGTATAAAAAACCACACACCGTTGATTATAGGTTCTACTACAGCATCAACTGCCGCTAATTCAAAGGAAGCACCTGTAATTAAATTATTACAAATCATTGCAATAATAATGTGTCCGAGAGTATAGATAATAGCAAGAGTTAAACTGCTACCACCTATAAGTCTTTTTAGTAAATTAAAAATACCTTCCTTAAATTCTGTCATAACCATTATTTGTATATAAACGGATCTCGTTTTTTAAGTTCCGCGATACGTTTTTTCAAACGTCTCTTTTCCTTCCATTCTGTATATGGCGTTGTAATCTTACGCCATAAAGTTTTTAACCATACCATTTTTTACTCCGTAATCGAATTTTAAGTTCGTTGTTCTCAGCGTGTGTTATAATAGAATGTAATGTAAAGATTTTACCATACTTTACAACAGCATCATTAACATCTTTAACTTCAGGATCCCAGTCTGGCATACTAATTGACCAGCCAAGTTCAATTGCTTCGTCAACCAATTTACTTCCTGCTTCGTCACGATCTGGTACAACAATCTTTGTTGTATTTAAACTGTTGAGAAGCATGGCTTGTTGATCTTTGATTTCACTACCAAGCAAAGCCACGCCCTCTACAGCAATAGCATCAAAAGGTCCTTCAACAACTATAGTGAATAAGCGTTCATACGTTTGAGCATCGATATTGAATACATATCCTGGTTGTTGATCACTTAGATACTTTGGATTACCGTCTGTAATTCTACGAGCAGTATATCCAACTACTTCGCCTTTATAATAGAATGGTATAATAATTCTATTTCTAAAGCCAAGTTCGGGTGTCCAATGGAAATCATAATCATCAAGATATAATTTTCTTGTTTTCAAATATTCATATATTTTAACAAGATTGTTATCCATACCTGTTGATTCAAGTGCTTGCCAATCATTCCATTGATCTAATCTTCTTGCACCTTGTGGTAAATCTTTAGTTTCAAATTTCGGTAATTCAATAGTAATATTAGAGTTACCAACTTCAGCAATTTGTAAGCATTGTAAAGCAAGTTTAGTAATTACATCATCAGGTGTTCCTAACCATTCAAACAGTTTACGCATTTTATAACTTAACTGTCTACCTGGTTGCCAACTTGCTTTGAATCCACAATTGAAACAATGATAACTTACACCGCCGTCGCCGTTTGAAATCAAACCGCCTCGTTGTCTTTTATCTGCAGAGTCACCGTTATGAATACAACAGGGTGCATTGAAACTTGTCCAACCACTTGGAGTAGTTTTCCTTTTAGAAGGCAAGTGTAGTGTAAGTGTTTCTTGTACGATGCTCATACTATTATTATAGTATAAGTGTAAAGAAAAGTCAACTAATTTCGGATAAGAACTTTATCAATTGTTCCAGCAGTCTTAGTATATTTGGTTCTTAAGAAATTGAACACACCATTAAAATTCATATACTTTGGTTCTGTTGGATTGCTCATAGCACTTGAAGTTATGTCTACCCAATTTGTAGGATTTTGATTTTCCAAAGATCCTTGGATAGTTACTGTTCCGTCAAAATCACTGCTACCATATACAGCAACAGTATGAAGTGCAGTATTACCATTTAGTGCAGGATCGGCTTGTACCTTTTCGCTAACAAAAGTATCTGTATCGCTTTCTGTAAATGTTGATACACTATAACTGTCTTTAGGTCCAGGGAATGCACTGCTATGTACTTCGATAGTGCCTGTCATTTGAAAGTGTGCGTTAGAGTATGTTACTACTTTACTGCTATCACTATCTTTGATTAGATATACAGCATAGGACATATACTGATCTTTAACATCTAATAATTCGTTTTCAGTTATTGTTACTGTAAACTGTCCTTTGTAACTTGGAGTAGTAGTTTCAATGATAGTTCCAGTTTTATCTAATATCTGTGTTTTACTTTCGTCATATGCAACAAACTTAGGGGTATACGTGTTTAAGATACTAATAGGTTTTTGATCGTTGTTTTTAATCTCAAAGGTTAGAACATTATCTATTCCTCTGTATATTTGTAAGTTTTTTTCGTACACTTTTCTATACTCCGTTGTTATACCTGTAGCCAAATCTGCTACAAGATTGGTTTTGTTGTTGACTAAATATCTGGGTGTAAGTTGCATAATATTGTCCTTACACATATTTATTTAATAAAGAGATCATGTTAAGAAAAGATATAGAAGAAAAATTTCCTTTTTTAAGTGTAGTTACCTATGGCGGACAAGAATACGTGGGTATAGTGAATAATCAGGATAGTTTCATTACAACGATATACAGTTTAAATGAACTTATTAACGATCAGCACCGCGACAAGTTCTTAGAGTTAGGTGATATATGGTGGTGGGAGTCAAATAGAATGATTCCGATTAACATCTTTTTGCGCCACGAGATGGAGCCTTTTAGATACTGTATGGTGAATATGAACAGTAAAGATGTTAAGATTGTTCACGGTCCAACTGTAAACTTAAAGAACTTAACAATTAAACGTGTTAAAAGAAGATCAGTACAGTTAGTTAAAAAACCAAAATAAACTACGGGTGCTGAGCACTAACCATTTCACAAATTAGATTCATCTGAACTACTATTGCATGAGCATATGCAACCGCGTGTGCTTTCTTAAAATAGTATTCACCGTTCTTCGGTTTCGTCCACACTTCCTTCATCACCGTGTCCCACGGCTTCCCAAGCAAATGCCTCTTCGCTGGTCGGATAATTGCCAACACTGACGCTAACTGAGTTATGCTCTGTGGTTTCATCTTTTGAAGAATAGTACTGTGTTCTCCTACGTGAAATAATTGATTGCTGAATTCTGGCTCGGTAAGTAGATCCCATAATGGCTCCTTGTGCATGAGTTCTAAAAGATGCTGTTCATCTTTTATATCTTTATATAGCGAAACATTAAGAAAGTCAAGTTTAAAGTATCCTCTATCTTCTGCTGTTTCATAATCTAATGTTGATAAGTTGTCAACAGGATTATGAGGAACTTCTGTAACATATATGCCTGTGTTATGTTTTTTACCTGTAGGAAGTTTTGCTACACGATATTTTATTTTATCAAGTATTATATCTCTGTCAGCAAAGTCAATATCAATATCAGGCATCTTTTTCGCTTACCAAGTTTGTAGGTTTGTCAATTGGCAATCCACATCTATCAAACCATCTATTGTCGTCTGTAACATAAACATGACTTCTAAATTTACTTCCGTCAATGTCTTTACAAGTAATTGCTTTTTTGTGTATATTACCTTTATACTGAGTGTAGTCTCTGTTCATTAATCTCATAGATCCACCACTTGCTGGTGATCCATAAATTCTATCAACACTCTCGCCATCAGGACCCATATGATTCGAAACTAATTTATAATTTAATTCTTCTGACATACTTTATTATATTTTATTTTTTGATTAAAGTCAATCATAAGTTTGCCTTTTGAGCAATCTCTTTTACCAGTTCAATATCAGCAGGACTACGTTTAAAACGTAATGCCCAATGTTGTGGATCAACTATTGGATAAACAATTTCTAATTGTTCATCACTAAATTTAGATAACATTTCTTTTCCACTCTTTGAATTCAATACAAGCCAAGGACTAACTTTTCCGTCTTTAAGATTTTGAGTTACTCTGTTTAAACTTGCATAACGAAAATAGTCAAACCAAGGTGCTTCTTTTTCATCACCCCATTCCATCATAGTCTTTATTGATCTTTCTACTGCTGTTTCAACACCTTCTTTTTTGATTAGTTCAACAGCATACTTTTCATACAGTTCTTCTCTACACCAGTGATCAAGTTTAACACCAGACGTTACAACATAGTCGACATATTTTTCTGGATATAGTGGTCTTACGTTATTAACAAAAGAACCGAATCTTACAAACGCATTATAGTATGGCGACTTGCAAAATTCTTCGTATGTCTTTGTTCCTTGTAGATTTTGACACAGTTGATAAAAGCGAGTAAACGCATAGTATCCTAACTTAACGTGCTTCTCGTCTTTTTGTAATGCTCTACGTTTTTGTTCGCACATATGTACAGCAAGAGTTTTTTCTCTTGTGTATCCTACGTTACAATACTGACATACAAAAGGTTTACTCATTACTAATAACCTCGTACATAGTGTTTGTTAGGATCGTATCCTGCGTTTCTAATAGACTCTCCAATCTGATTGTAATGCACTGTTTGTTCTAAAGCCTTCTGCATTTTTTCTGCAAATTCTCTATCAATCTGTAAATTAAGTTTAGGAGCAATTCTTTCTTTTAAAAAATGATAATACATAATTGGAGTAGGATGAAAATCCATTGATGGCGTTTCATCTAAATCTCCAAGTTTTGCTCCTACAAAACTTAATCTCTTATCATGATTTTGTACAGTCCAGTTATACAAGTCTCCTTCTATCCAATAGTTATTTTGTAAAATTTTATTATAACCACTGAATGATAGTATTTCAGAACGTAGGTCAGAACCAAACAACATAATTACTCTGCATTTAGTTTGTCTTGCTAATGCTACACCTGCATGAATATAATTTAAAGAATGCATTTGAAAACTTTTTTCGTTCCACAGTTTATTGATAATAAAACCTTTAAGGGGATCAGCACCTGTATCAGTAAATACATTTCCACCTGGATACCAACTTTCTGGTAATTCACTATCCCAAATATGTTGATCAAACCTGTGTATATCTGTCCATTGAACAATCATAGTGTCATTACTGGTTAGATTAGATGTAGCAATACATTCAGAAAATCTTTCTAAAATTTGTCTATTACCTGCACCTCTATTTGCCCAGTTATAAAATTCATGATAACTTCTTCCAAGTATATCTGCCCAAGTAGGCCAATGGTATCTTGTTAAACTACAACCAAATGTTATTAGTCTGTTTCCTTTAATTGCCGCCATTGTATTCCTCTATAAAATTTTCAATATCTTTTTTCTTGTTAAGATTGACCAGCATTCCTATTTCATCTGACTTCATATTAGGAAATATTTTTTCAAGTTCTTTGCCTAACTTATTAGTATTAGCACCCTTCTTCTTATATCCAATCCACTCGTGATATTGTATTTTCTTTTCTGCACTTGAAGTCATGCATAACAGTTGCCAAAGTAACTTTTGATGTTTAGCAACAGTAAAATAGTTTTTGTTGTAATATTCATTTGTTTTGAATACTGCAAGTTCTTGTGCTTCACGTTTGCCTTTTACTACACTACAATATCTGTTTAATAGATAAAAAGATACTTGCTTTCTTTCTTCGTCTGAGAGTTCGTCCCAAACATTTTTTGCACCCATGTCAATTGCCGCAAGTATATCTTTTAGTGGTAGTTTAGAATTCTTCATTTAGTTTAGTCTCTATGCTATATGTCATACCTATACTAACACGTAATGGAACAGTTGTCACGTCCATAGTATGCCAATAATGTGCAGGAAATAAAATTGCATTTCCTTTTTTATATTTTGTTCTTTTCATTTCAGTCTTGCCTTCGTCTGAAAAGAAAATAGTATCTCCATCTGCATCATTTACATAATATACAAATGTCCAAAGTCCTGGCTTACCATTTCTAACATCATTGTGTGGACCGTAGTATACACCTTGCACAGTACCATTTAATCTTGTTCTTGTTACTTGATTAATTTGTGCATCTGTTATTGTGTTTGGAATAATCTCTCGTGTTAGTGCAGTGTGCAATAACTTTGTAAGTTCTTTATGATCATCAAGTATGTTACTTTGTGTACAGAACATTACATTGGTAAACAATGCTGGAGTTCTGTAATTTAAACCTTCTTCGTGTTCTTCTGGTACGTTTACAAATTGCCAATTCACATCTTTGGTTTGGTCTTCAATATACTGTACCATCCATTCTGGAAACGGTTTTTCAATTTCAAAAATTCTGTTAGGATCTCTCATTACCAGTTACTTTCTTTAATTAGATTATACATTAATTTTAACTTCTTTAGTTGGATTTGTAAAGACTTATTTCCTTCATTTGCATAATCTACTATTTCACTTATTTCAACTTCGTCCAAATGCCAATCTGGATAAATTGGTTCTTCTATAAGAATACGGTCCCCAGTTTTGGTATCACGTTCGTAAACTGTTTTACCTCCGTCTGGGGACTCGTATATCTTTACCATGTTACTTTTTAGACACTCTATTTTTTAGATATGCTAATAGTACACCGTATGCTGGTAGGAATACAATTAGTCCTACAACAATTTTAGTCAGTGTATTGTTCTGTGCAACAATGTGCCAGTTTTCACCAATCCAAGTTAGTTTACCTTCTGCATCTGTTGAACCCGCAAATGCTGTGTAAAAGAAAGTATAAGTGTCAATGATGTTAGCCGCAACAGTTGAAATTGCTGGCGCCGCCCACCATGCCTCTGTATACTTTTCTCTAATGTATTGGAATACATACACATCGAGCATTGTACCTACTGCATAAGCAGTACCACTTGCCGCACCAACTCTGTATGCGTGTGGATCACCAAGTGCTAATAGCACAAGTACTGATGCTACGATTGCCGGAATAATTGCCATTGCAACAACGGCCCTTCCTGCTTCTTTACCGATCAAACGCACTGTCAAGTCAGTCGCCACAACTACGATCGGAAACGTAAACGCCGCCGCCGCAAGTGGAAACTCACCAAACAATGGTAAGTCTGCTCCTGGGAACAAGTTAAACCGGATTGTTACCAAGTAATTACTTACTGCAATTACAAGTGTGTGTAGAATGACAAGTTTAGTTACTAATGCCTTGTCTACACCTTCTAAAAGTTTTGTGAACATAAAGTTCCTCCTTCTATTTTTTACTTCACTTTTGTACCGACAGTACGACGAACAATATCGTCATGATTAAATTCTGCCCAATACAGTTCGAAGGCAACGCCATCTTCGAGGCCTTCAAATTGATGAACCTTACCAGGCTTAACCTGAGTAAAGTCACCTGCTTCAAGAATAGTTTCATCAACTAATCCTTGATCTTCCTGCCAAACTCTAACAATCATTTTGCCAGACTCAACAAAAAATCCATTCCACTTATATTTGTGTTCGTGTTCAGAACACTTGAAACCTTTTTTAAATTCAATGCGATGAAATTCAAGTACACCGTTTGCATGAATTAATTCTGTTTGCCCCCATATCTTTCCTGCTTTCATTGTCATTTGCCTTTCCTCTTCATACGCTTAATAAACTTTGCATAACTGCCAACACCCATCATTAAACTGTTTAACTTATTAAGTTCTTGTGTAGTAACAAGATGACAGTTTAGTTTTATTCGCTTGTCAGTTAAAGGTATGAGATGCAACCAAGGATCGCCTGGTTCTATTGTAAGTTCTGTATTAAATGGAACCATTAGGTTAACAATAGTTGCGTGTTGATATTTAAATTCACTAATTGCTGGCACAGTCCAATACTTTAATGGATTGTCTTGATGCCATTGAGGACTTGTCCATATCCAGTCTATTCCGCTCTTATCTTGTATCTGCCAAGGACTCATAACTTTACCATGCCACATATTTGGTTTATGATGTGCGTAGTCTTGCGGATCATGAGGAATAATAGGACTGTTCTCTGGATACGTTTGTACCATTGCATGGTCTGTTGTATCAAAAGTTTTTATTTTTAATTGCATCCAAGCAGGAAATATTACACCTGTTGTTAGTAATTGGTTTACGTGTGGACAACGTTTAAGTGTTGCGTTGTCTAACCCTTGATAAGAATGGCTGTCAAACTTTCTTGTTGCAGGCATTTTCTTCCACCAATCAGGCATCCAATCTTTTGCTAACATTGGTTCGTATGCGTCGTGGATTACTCGTTGATCAGTAAAACAATCTAATGTAACAGTTGAAGGTTTTTTCCAAATACTAAACATCTTTTTCTATATGCTTGTTATCTACCTGAGGTGGTCTTTGCAAGGCACAGTGCCAATTCATGCCCATTACTATTCGTCTTTCGATACTATTGTTTTTTTGGCTTCTATGACTTAACCAACCAGGAAAGAAAACAACATCTCCTTGTTTTACTTCTACCTCTGTGTAGTAGTTATGTAATTTACTTTTGTTCTGTGCAAACCTTGGATAACCTGCAAACAATGTTCTTTCTCTATTTTCAAATTCTAAGTTGCCGCCATTTTCTGGTTGTTGTATGTACACACTACAAACAAGATGTGCATCACCGTGATCATGTGAATCAGTCCATGCACCATTATAATGGCTGTTTACCCAACTCTTAGTTACACCAAAAGTATTAAAATTAATATCCCATTCTTTTAAAACTTGTTCTGCTCTTACTCTTAACCATTTGTGTAACACTGCCAATTCAGGCCACAAATGAGGAGCATCAAGATGTCCTGTGCTTGTGATTCCGCCATCTTGTTCTACTTCACCTTCATCATGAATTGTATCTAAAAGTTTAGAACTTCTTTGTGCAATCTCTGTTAAGTCTAAAGGACAGTGTGTCTTATAAACTAAGTTAGGCGAAATATATACTGGCTCTATCATTTAACACACTCCATTGATATCCTTCTACCTTTCCAAAATAAATTTGTTTTAATTTTAAAATCAGTTACAGTTTGTATCTTATTCGTCCACCAATCTTGATCTTCAATTATCAAATGTGCGTTTCTACCATCTGGTAAATTTTTTTGTGCCGGTAAGGTATCAATGATAAGATAGGCAGTTTTTAGTGTAAGTGATTCAATATGTTTCAATACATTATCAATTAATTCAGGTTCGATATGTTCTAATACATCTGTACAGATTACTAACTCTGCAGGTATCTCAGGCATAACTGCATATTTCGGAACTCCTGGATCATAGCCTCTGCAATCTAATCGCGGATATCTCTTTTGTATATTTTTAAAAACATTTCCTTTACCACAACCGTAGTCTAACAAACTTTGACACTTGTTATTTGCTAACCATTGATCAATATGTTTGTAACGTTCACTATCTCCAAACGACTCTCTTACTTTGTGTAGTTGACTAAGTTGTCTGGCATAATGTTCTGAAACTAACTTTGTCATTAAAACAATTCTCCATAATCGATTGTTTCGATTTGTCTACTAATGTCTTTAATAAAAAATGCACACATAGGATTTTCACCTTCGGTAATAGGTACACTTAATAACTGTCCGTTTTTAGTTTTAGGTACGTGCCATTTTACATCATTATAAAAATTAATAACTTTTAAAGTTGCAAAGTCTGGCTTATAACTTTTTAATGGATTAAAGATAAATGCTTCGAATCCCCTGTCATTAATACTTGTTAATGGAAGTATTTCTAAATCATTACCGCTTTCACTATCGCCAACAGCAATGTGCCAATCTAATGGCATACTTATTTCGTGGCCATTAATTTCCATAACAATCGCTGGTGAACTGAAACTTTCTAAAAATATTAATGGGATAAAAAAGAAGTCAGGGTTTTGTGGATCACTATTATCCAATACACTGAATCTAATATCTTCTTCAATTTGTTCAGGCAAATTGTTTAGCGAAAAGGCTTTATTTTCTAATGTTAAAATATTCATTGTTTTCCTTTAATTATTTTACCAATCTACTTTTTCTAAAGTGAATGGATATTGTGCTTCTTTATAGAATTTCTTACGCTGTGTCAAATGACGTTTGGCGTATTTACAAGTGCTTGTAATATCCCATATTTGAACGAAGTCTTTGTCTTTTGCCTTTCGTATGCCTCTGCCTATTGATTGGATAACGCGAACAAAAGATTTTCCAGGCTCCACAAGAACAAGATTAAAGATACGAGGGATATTAATACCAACTGCGGCAACCCCGTAAGTAGCAATAATAACTTTGTTAGTAGCATCTTTAATTTCGTCATATGCATCTTTTCTATCCTTTAGTTTGACGTCACCTTTAATAAAAACAGCATCTGGAATTAAATCTAATAGTTGCTCACCTGCTGATATTCTATCAACAAGTATTAGTGTATTACCACTTTGAGAAATACTATTTGCTAATTTTCCAATGTATTCAACTCTGTCTTTATTAGTTACAAGATACTTTAGTTCACTTTGATAATCTCTGTGTTCTACAGTATCAATAAGTTGCACAATGTTAACATGGCAACTTGAAAGCACACCTTTGTCTTGTAGTTCCTTTGCACTAATTTGTCCAATGACTGGACCAAGACTTGCAAGTATGCTTTGAAATTCGAATTGCTCTTTTGGAATTGTACCTGTCAATCCCCATCTAATAGGAGCGTTTTTTAAATTTTGTGTAAGCAGTCTTTTTAATACATCTGCTTTTGCCTGGTGTACTTCGTCAACAATTATTGTTTCGACACCTTCTAAAAACTCAGCAAGACTTAATACATCTTCATAGTTTTTACTTTTCTTATCAAGTATATTCAAACTTTGCCAAGTACAAATAGTATGTGTTCTACCTAATTCTTTTCTATCACCAAAGTATACACCTACATCTAATCCACAGTTAATATAATCTTCTTCTGTTTGTGTAACAAGTGATTTGTTTGGTACAACAACAAGTGTTCTTCCTAACTTTTCAGTTACATGAGATAACACTGCTGTAATAATTGTTTTGCCTGCGCCAGTTGCAACCTCTTGTAATGCTTGTGGGTTTTCTAAAAAGTTATTAACGACTTCTACTTGATAGTCACGTAATATAATTGGCTCACCTTCTGCTGGATGTCCTTTAGGCCAACTTCTACTTGCAAAATAATTTTTATCTATTTTACTAAATTTAAGATTATGCTTCTGTCTATTATCTTCAATGTCTCCAACTTCTACACCTTGTTCGTGTAGTACTTGTAAAATAACATCTAAATGATTAATGTAACCACTACCACCTAAACCAAAGAATCCTACAGTTCCGTCCCAACGTCCAAGTTTATATTGTGGCAAGTATCTCGCATATGGAACTTGAAACTTTAACTTGTTTGCAATCTTTCTACGAACATCAACAGGTAAACCTTCTACCTTGAGATTAACTTCGTCATGAATAACAATTTTACACATCATAATGTCGTAACACCTTCTATATAACTATTTTTAGGTCTTGTATATTGTGAAATAATACTATCCTCTTTAGTAAAATAGATCTTTAAATCAAACTGCTCAATATATGTAGAGAATACATTACCGTAACCTCTGCTTTGTCCAAAGGTAAGCATACAACATGGTCTCCATTGAGATTTAATAATAGGTTTGGTTATTTTCTTTCGATTTACGATAACAATCTGCGTGTTATCATCTATACTATTATTTAATCTCTTATCTCTGATGAATTGGTTAAATTCCTCATTGTTCTTGTTATCCAATCTAAACATAACGGAAATTTTAGAATTATCAATCAATCCTTTTATTGAATTGTAAATGGTAGTTAAGTGGTCATATGGTTGTGCGTCTTCATCTAAAGCAATGACAAGAGGGAATCTATCAATTTCGTACAACGCACTCAATACTTGATCAATAGTCCATACTTCTGATCTAATAGTTAAGTTTGAATGATCTCTTTTTAATATCTTTTGACCTAATACACTGTAGTTTGAAATATCAATATTATCAAAGTTATGTAACCCGTATAAACGCCTTTTGTCCCAAATACTTACAAGACTACTACCTACGTCTGGGAATCGTTCTTCTAAATGCTTACGTAAATCTTCATGAATATTAACAAACTTATTATCTTGTACTCCGGGAATAATCTCGTTTTTATTCATATCAAAAGAAATTATTTCGTTATAATACTCTTGAATTTCAGACTCAATTTCAAAATGCTCTTTGAATTTATTTACAATAGTCATTACCTTGTAAACGTTTTGTTCATTAAAAAGAAAATAGTGAGTATGATTATTATAAAAATATTTGTCATCTGTTTCCTTTTTAAGGTCATTAATATATTCAATTACAGTATTGCTAAATGGAAAACGTATTGCAATAAAACTTTCATTATCGTTAACAATATGTTTAACCCAATGACTTTTATCTACTTCTCTATAAGGTTCTCTTATTTTGTCAAGATAGTCATATATGTCAATACTTTGTTCTTTAAATTGATCAACATAAAATTCTACAAATAGTTTTTTAACTAATTCGTGTTGCTTTTGGGTAAGTGCTTTTCCTCTAAACACTTGCGTACCAATGCTATATAAAACTTTTTGATTTTCAGGAAACAGTTTAAATGGTTTATTAGACCAATGCTGGCCAGGAATAAGGGACAAGCCGGTGAGAAATTCAAGGCAGTCTTCTATTGTATAATCGTTACGAGTCATAACTTTTCCTTTTAATTTAATGTATTATACAACATTATAGGAAAGAAGTCAAGCGTTTTAGTTGGATTCCTTGAGATATTTCGGGCACACTCCACTCGGTGTATGCCAAATCGTTTAGCCATTGTTGTCTATCAGGCTTAGAAGGATTATTGTAATCGCCATATATTGGATTGCCAACACCGTATGAAAGACTGTGTCTACTAACATATACAGGCACACCTTCGATAACTGCTTGTGTACCAGGATTGCTCGACCAATTAACAACAGCGTATGTATTAGTTAAATCTAAATCAAAATCGTCATATGTGCCTTCTATGTATTGAGGTTTTTGTAAACTTACGTTTTGAAACTCGTGTTCGATGCCTGCTAATTTACATCTTGGGTGAGGTCTTACAATAATTTTTCTGTCTGTTTGTGTTCGTATATGTTCTATAGTTTCTAATACCCAAGTGCTAATGCCTGGTTGATCTCTCCATTGTTCACTTTTGTCATGTTGGGTACAAATTAAAATATGACCGTCTTGATTGTCCGTCCACGGTTGAAGTTTTAAACCTAATGCATCTGCTCTACTGCTATCATTACCATTTCGTCCAAAGTTTGCATCTGCATTAATACCATTAATACCTACCTTCCACATAACATTTCTATGTAGTGCGCCTACTTCTAAAACTATAACAGGTTTATTTTCTGATCTAAACTTTTTCCATACTTGTTGGTTAGCAGACATACGACCGTGCCACAACACACTCCATATTACAGCAACGTCGGCATCATATGTATTGTACACAACTTCGTGACCTTGTTCACCACAACCTTGTGCAAATGCTTCGAACACTGGCTTTGAGTTTAATGCACCGTAGTTTGTGTAAAGGCTAAATTTCATTTAACAGTTTTCCAGTAGTTCTCATGACGTACTGTGAATAAATCTTTTTTGCGACTCATACCTTCTTCTTTACGAGCACCTTTTAGATGATCGAAATACGCACCGAGTTCTGTATTGATAAGTGGATGTCCTTCACCTTTAACAAGATGACCACTAAGATCGTGTATGTTCGAGTGTGTCTGTCTAATACCTTTTAGCACTTGATCAAATACGTAAGAGTCGTGCCACTCTTCCATTTTGAAAATACCATTGTCAGCATCTTTGTACACACGTTCGAATTCTTTTAAAAATGCTTTTGCCGCCGGTGTCTGTGTATGAATACCATAGAATCCGCACTCTGGCCATTTGTGTCCTCTACCTAAGTAACTTAACCATGTGTCTTTAGGAAAGAAACTTGCAAACTTTTCATAACTAATAGGACTATGACATACTGTATCTGCATCCATCCAAACTACTAAGTCATACTGTTCGTCTTGACAAGCATCGAACACAGCATAGGTTTTGTTAGCAAATCTTATAGCGTCCCACTTAAACTTCTTGTGCCAATCTCTCGGACGTTTTGCTTTAATTTCTGGTGGGCACACTCCGTTTGCTTTAGGTACATCTTTCCATTTGTTTTTAAACTCTTGCAATTTATCTAATGCAGTTTCGGCACTCCATACTCCTATGCGGTCATGGGGGTCGTTAACTGTTGGTGTACAATTTTCTGCATACACACGTAGATCAATTTTAGGATCAACATTTTTACTAAACGTATCCATAAAACGTTGGCCATACAGTTCCATTCCTTCTTTATGAAATGTAGTTACAACTAAAATTTTCATTATACAAATTTCCTCATATGTTGCCAACAAGCACCACTTTTAAGTTCATCAAGTCTCCAATGGCACATTGCAAGTTTTTCAAGCCACGGTCCTCTATCAAATTCTTGTGGGTGACGTAGATATTTAAAGTTGGTATTTGCTACTTCTTTTGCTTGACTTCTACCTGCGTCAGTTAAGAAGACTGGAACACCTTCAATAGCGGCAATAATACTTGGACTACTATTGTGTCCAACTAATGCTCTTGCATTTTGTAAATCATCAAACAAACTTTTAGAACTGCTTGTAATTACATCAAGACCTAAACTTTTAATTTTTTGTGGGTATGAATCTCGTTGTTTGTCTCCGGGATGAAATCTTACAAGTATAGGAGCATCGATTTCGTTACGAATCATAGCAACTGTTTTTTGTAACCATTGTAAAACATTTTGCCCTTGCATACTCCAACCACCATCACGTTGACAAGCAATAAGAATATGTCCGTCTGATCTTTGTTTCCAAGGTTTAACTTCAATATTTAAATCTTGTTTTAGTTTGTTCCAACGTGCAGGGTCTACGTGTTCAGGTGCATTACAATATTCTCCTGTGTTAGCAAATATGCCATCGAAACTGTAACGTAGATATGTTTTGCTGTTGTTCTTATCGTATGCTAAAAATAAATTACTATCAACAATAATACAACGTTTCTTACGTTTCAATTGATTTTCATAAATCATTCTACGTAATTTTAAATGAGGTGTTTGTTTACTGTTAGCATGAACAAAGCCTTGGATAACAGCAACATCGGTATCTA
>Ga0066377_10000076_pt1 | contig 21717 bp, 22 predicted proteins | sample Knorr_S23_td_Sur_FD_70946 | JGI IMG/M metagenome (GOLD analysis project Ga0066377, IMG submission 70946) | Marine microbial communities from Southern Atlantic Ocean transect - Knorr_S23_td_SurfaceB_ad_5m_LV_B | ecosystem: Environmental > Aquatic > Marine > Oceanic | place: Southern Atlantic...
AAATCAAGTCTACAATGAGGAGCATAACCACAAACTGTGGCTGGCCTTATTATTACGCCTGTAAAACTATCATCTAGATAATCTTGTAAAATTGGTTCACATAAACCTTTAAATTTATTATAAAGTGTTAAGGGAACTAAGGGATGCTCTTCAGTTACATTAGGATCATCTGAATAACCATAAACTGAACTGCTAGATGCATAAATAAACTTTTTTACCTTATTTTTTTTTGATGTTTCAACTAGGTCCTTAAAACAATCATAATTTATAGTTTTACTTAGATTTTCATTTAGATCATAACTAGGGTCATTAGAGATACAAGCTAAATGTATAACCACATCAACATTCTTTACAGCTCTTTCAAAGCTTACCTTATCTCTTATATCAGCTTGAATTAACTTTAAATTTGTATTTTCATTTATATGATCTTTTCCAAACCAACACATATCATAAATTAATACTTCATGATTTTTTTCTGAGAGTCTTTTGGTTAATAAAGAACCAACATAACCAGCACCTCCTGTAACTAATATTTTCACAATTTATTTAATTTTAATTTATGGTTTAATGCATCATTATAAAACGTTTGAATAGTATCAATTGAAAAATTATTTAAATCGTAATTATAAAATTTTGATTTTTTAAGTATAGATTGCGGCACCGTGACAATATCAGCTCCAATTCTTTCAGCTTGGATAACATTATAAAATTCTCTAACACTTGCCCATAGTAGTTTAAAATTATTTTTTTTTTCATTTTTTGTTTTAGATAAAATATTTTTACAATCTAAAAAAATTTGCTCAGGATTAACACCTGTGTCAGCAATTCTACCAGCAAATATAGAAAGGATAATTTCTGATTTCGGAACTACATTTTCAATAATTTTTCTAGTTTGTTCTAGCGTAAAAAGAGCAGTAACATTAATTTTTATATTTTGCTCAGTCAATTTAGATATTAATGGAATAGTACTTTCACCACTGGTTGTTGTGACTGGAATTTTTACTGATATGTTTTCACCATATTTTTTAATTTTCTTCGCATCATCAAACATTTCATCTAGAGTATCCGAAATAACCTCAAAGGATATTGGTTTATTTGTTAATTTTACAAATTTTTCAATAAAATTATCATAGTCTTTAATATTATTTTGAACCATCAAACTTGGATTCGATGTATAACCTTTTATAACATTGTTATCTTCAAATTCTTTAACCGCATTTAAATCAGCCCCATCAAGAAATATATTTATCTTCAGTTTTTCAAGATTTTTTAAATTCATTAATATGCATATATATTAAAATTGATTAATTTGAAGTTATTTTGTGAAATTATTAACAACTTTACATAAATTGAACATATTATAGTTATGGGTATATATTAAAAATCCAATAATTAGTAAAACAGTAGATAGAATTTTTTAATTATTAATAACAACGGTAATAAAAATTAAAGTGATATTATTGAACAAAATTAAAATTATTAATCTCATTTTAAAATTATTTAAAATGGATAATTTTTCTATTTTATCATTACCAAATACCATATATTCTAAAAAAGAATCCAAAATAATCCATATTTCAAGTTCTGAATCTGATCAAAAAACTTACGCATATTATTACTTTATCAAAAAATGTTTAATTTTAAAAAATTTGAAAATTTATGTTTATTTAGATAATAATTTTCAAGAATTTTATAATCTGGAATTAGAAAGTGAAAAAGTAAGTATTTCTTTTATCAAAAATAAAATTAAATATAAATATTATAAATATATATATTATATCTTACATCAAAAAGATCAATTAGCTAAACAAAAAAAAGATAAGCGTGATTTAAAAAAAATTTTTTTTATAAATAAAAAAATAAAATTTAAAATTTCATCACAAACAAACTTTATTGGTAAGCACTGGTTTCAAAATTACAATCTTTATAAAAAGAAAATAATTTCTATTTATGCTCCAGGTGATAATTATAATTCAAGATTAAGAAATAGACACAACAATTATAAAAATGAAATTAAAAATAATCAAAATAACTTGACCTCGGCTATTTATAAAGATGTAATTAAACTTTATAAAAACGAATATTTTTTCATAAAGCTTGGACAAAGAGATCAAGATCGAACACTTGATAAATATAAATTTGAAAATTATTTAGATCTCTCAAATTCTAAAGATTATTGTAGTCAATTAGAACTTTTTATTTTAAACCATTCATTTAGTACAGTTCAATCTCAAGGTGATTCTGCTGATCTTGCAAGAATTTTACATGTTCCATTGTTAGTTTTAAATGATTCAAATGAGATAATGGAACGCTCATTTGATAAAAAAAAAACATCATTAATTCAAAAGATTTATATTTATAATGAACAATTTTTAATTGATGATTTTAAAAAAGATGAAATTATTAAAAAAAGTTCAAGTGAAAATTTTTTATATGGGTTTAAGTTTTTTTTAGATAAATTAAATAAAAATTTCAAAAAAAATAAAATAAATAAAATTATTTCAAAAGAAAAGTCTGCTTTAATAAATAAAATTAGTGAAATAAAGACAAAAGAAAAAATAAAAAGGAGTGAAGCTTGTTTTTGTGGATCAGGAAAAAAATTTAAACGTTGCCATGGTGCAAAGGTTAATAAATATAAGTCACCTGAAAAAATAAAAGAAAACGAAGCTTGTTTCTGTGGATCAGGAGAAAAATATAAACGTTGTCACGGTGCAACAATTAGCAATTAGTTAAAATCCATTATAACGCATAAAATTTATATATGTTCTTTAATACGTATCTCCTTAATATTGAATAAATTAAATACACAACAAACATATAAATTATCATATTTAATGACACGAAATTATCTGGAAGATAAATAGATTTTCTGAATCCTTCCGCTGCAACTGAAAGCGGATTATATTTAACTATCATAGATAATACAGGTTTATCATCAGGTATCTTAAACGGTATCGATGATAATAATAAAAATATAACAACAAGGTTTCTTCCAATAAATCTAATATCTTTTAACAAAATAGTATAAAAAGCTGTTATGAGAGTATAACTTTTGCCCAAATAATAACTCAATAAACTACTTAAAAAAAAATTTAATATGGAGAAATTAACAAAACTTATTTTATAAAAAAATATAACAATTAATAAAATAAAAAAATTAATAGTAAAAAAAAGTAAGTTCAAATCATAATATTTATCAAAAATATCAAGTGGTTGTCTGATATTAATATAATATCTCTTGCGAGTTAAAAATAATGATCTAACTGCAAAGCGATAACCAGAAAAACTAATTGAGAATGCTAAAAAACCTGTCAAATAAAATATTGCGTATGGAGCCTCATCTAGTTTTAATTCATAAATCTGAGTAAAAAAAAATATAGGTATAATTATTGGGAGAAGAAAAACATAAATTAGCCAAAATTTACTTAAGGCAGTACTGTATACTATTGAGTTAATAGTTTTAGTAAAATTCATTAATTTTAGTAAAATATAATTTTTCATTCAAAAAAGTCCTCATTACTATCATCACTATCATCATTGTAATTAATTTTTGAGATACTGTTATCAAAATGTATTCTATGATTAAATTTAAAATTTCTACTATTTTCTTTTGATGTAAGATAAATAATAATATTTTTTTTTTTTATTAAATCATAATTTTGATTTTTTAAAAACTTATTAGAGAAAAAATAATTATAAAATATTATTAATTTATTTTCAGTATTTAATAGTCTTTTGAATAATAAAGATTCATTTAAATAAATACTGTTTTCATTACTAGTATTCCCGAAAATATCTATATCTTTTTGAAGATCACCTATCTCATCATAATCAAAACCATACTCTAAAAAATTAAATTTAAAGTATCTTATTGGATTTAATTTGAATTTTTCATTTATATCTGGATTATTTATTCTTAAAATTTTTAAATTAGAAATTTTATATTTGTATTTCTTTAATTCAAAATTATCTAAAAAAACTTTTAAATTAACAATATCATTACAATAAATTGATGCATCATCGCCAATTTCTAATTTTAAATTTATTATTTTATAAGGTTTTGATAAATTATTATTTATTTCTTGAAAATTTTCCTTAACTCTTGAAAATCTCGATAAACCTATTTCTACATTTTCTAGTTTGTTTTTAATTTGATATTTAAAAAAAGGAAAACGAGATATACTAAACATCAAGATTTATATTATATCAAAATTTTCAATAATAAAGTTTATTTGATTCTTTAAAAAAAAATCATCAATTTTTAAATCTATAATTTCTAATTTGTTTTTTTTACTTTCATCAAATACTGGCTGATGTCTATCAATAAGCTTTTGATTATTATTCATTAATGTGATTGAGTTTTTTTGGTAGTATGATGGTAGATATGAGAAACCACCATAAGTACCAAAAAAAAATTCAGATCTTGAAACTAAAAAGTTTTGAATTTCTAAGTTATTATTTTTATCCACTTCCTCAAACAGATCATCCAAATAATATCTCTCCTTGAGTTTCAGTTTTTCATCAAAACTTGGTAAAATCAATTTATGATCATCTCCTGAATTATAATTTAAGAAAACAATTTTGTATCTTTGATTAATAATATTCATTAATAAATTTATCTTTTGTAGATATTTTTCTTTATCATTTTCCATATATAAAATTGAACTTGAGTATAGTTTACAAACAACAAAATTTTTAAGATCTATTTTCATATTTAATTTTTTTGGATAATCTAAAGTAATATTTTTTTTTAATGCACTGAAATTCATTTTTGAACTACCATTCCAGTATGGTCTAAAATAATTATACATAATTTTAGGATGAAGTATTTTGCATTCTTCGGCACTTAAACTGAATTTCTTCATAACACTTTCGTATATTTTTGACTCTAAATTTTCTAAATTTGTTTGCTTTTGCTCTCCTATCTGAGCTTTTACTCTAATAAAATCCTTAAAATCATCATCATTTATAAGCTCTTGAACATTTAAATATTTATATACTTTAAGATTACTATACCAATGACTTACACCACCTCTCGAGATGACAATGATTTTTTTATTTTCAAAAATATATTTTTTTTCCAATAATGGTATCCAATACAAAAGTTCAAAACCAATTTCAGACATCCAAGGACCAATAATTATATACTTATAATGATCTTCGAATTGTATTTTTTCTTCAGAAGAAACAATGTTTAATGTAATATTTCCATTTTCAATTTCTTTTTTATAAAAATTTCTTAAAAACCAATTTTTGAAATGTACTACATCCACATTTAATATACGAAAAATTAATCTAAAAAAAATTCTAGTAGGTCTTTTTAATACCCCTACAATTTTTTTTTTAATATAATGAGATTTAGTTTTTTTTAATTTATAGTTCATTTAATACTTTAAAATTTTACCTGATAAACCAAGATTTCTTTGAAATTGCAAACTTTTTATTATTTTTTTTTATAATTATTCTTGCGTATTCTAAATCTATATTCTTATTGATATCAAAGCCTTCAATATTCTTTGTTATCAAAGGTTTTATTTTTTTTCCTGATATAATTTTATATTTCAAAAAACTTTTTTTTTTAATGGTTTCTAAGCTAGCATTTTGAGAATAATAAACAGGCAATTCAGCATACTGACAACTATGCCAAGGAATTTTTTTGTTATTATATTTTTTGAGAATTGGATCTAATAATCCATTTTCAATTTTCCAAATTTTTCCTGGATGTATGCTAGTTTTCTCTACTGCTCTTATTGAGTCTACAGTATTATTTTTTTTTAAATCTTTAATTGATTGTTTTATCATACGAATTGATCTGAAAGGACTAGTGGGTCTTAATATCGAAAAAAAATTAAATTTAATTTTTTTTTTTTTACAAATATTTAATGCCCATTTAACCCACATATCATCAGAAGATTTGTCCTTACTTGTATATTTAGGTCTAATTGGAAAATCATTAGCTCCATAATAAATTGAAATATCTTTGTATTTTTTTGAATCTGTTATGCAATAAATTTTTGAATAAATGCCTGATTTTAAGGCAATACTGATTGAATATGCCAATAACGGGTGACCATTAAGATTTGCAATATTTTTATTTTTTACCCTTTTTGAACCACACCTAGCGGGTATAAAAGCTATAGTACTCATAATAATTTATTTTAGAATAATGTCTTTTAATTGTGTGGTCTTAAGTCCTGCCAGATCTTTATAACCATATTTTTTCTCAACCCTTACCCTGTCATTAAAATGAGGAGTTGAGGCTTCAATTATCTCACAATTTGTTAATGCTTCTTCTTGATGTACTGATCCAGGTGGAAAATGAAAACTACTTCCAGGTCTCAAAATTTTTTGTTTTAATTTTCCATTTCCATTATCATATCTAATAATTAGCTTACCCTTTAATAAGTAACCACACTCATTTTTTCTTCTATGGAATTGTAAACCTCCTTTAGATCCTTTTTTAATTTTTAATAATTTTAGAGAAATTTTTTTTGGTATAACAGCAAGAATTTTTTCTTCACCCCAGTGTCTTTTTCCTGCACTAGTAATTTTTGGAAAAATTATTTTATTTTTCATAGTATAAAATTAGTGTAAATATTCAAATTTGATTGGTTTTCCTTCAGCCAAATCTACATTTATTTTTTTTCCAATAATTTTGTTTGTTTCTCTTACTGGAATATATTGTTTATTAAAAATTTTGCCTGAAAGATTATCTAAAGTTAATACATCATTTTTTTTTAAATTTTGATTTGTAACAACAGATTTTCCTAATTTTATAAAAACTGGCTCTTTACCCAAAGTGCTTTGATCTTTTGTTTTCATCATTGCAGGAACACGATTAATATCTCTTGCAAACTTTCGAAATCCCTCAGCCTCTAGGGAAAAACTATGATCTGTGCCCTTATTAGCTCTATTAAATGTAACATGCTTTTCAAAAACTACAGCTCCCATCATAAAAGCAATTGGTCCAGAAAGAATACCATTAAAATGATCAGAGAGACCAACTGTAACTTCAGGAAATTCACTCTTAAGCAATTTAATATTTTCCAAACCTAAACGATCATAAGTACATGGATATTCTGAAACGCAGTGCAATAATGCCAAATCAGAAGTTTTTTTTTTTAAAATTTCAATACTAGATTTTACTTGGTCTGATTTACCTCCACCTATACTTACTACTGTTGGTTTCTGAGCTTTAGCAATTCTATTAATAAACGGAAGATTCCCAATATCAAATGATGCTATTTTAATTATGTCAATATCAATGGATAATAAAAACTCTAAACTTGGCTCATCAAATGGCGTTGAAATAAAATATAAATTTTTCTTTTTAAGATATGCTCTAATTTCTTTAATCTCATCAAGACTTAGTTCTAAAAACTCTCTATGCTCTCCGTAGGTTTTCCCGAAAGAATTATCGCTTTCATATGGCTTGTTGTAAGACTCTTCTGCAAAGAGATATTTATTATTTCTATTTTGAAATTTTATAGCGTTAGCACCTAATTGAGAAAATGTATCAATATATTTTAAAGCATTCTCAAAACTTCCCTGGTGATTTTGGCCAACTTCTGCAATTATAAAAGGTGTTTTTCTATCTTTAAAAATCATTTTTTATTTTTTACTATTTTCAACTAACTATATACTAGTTAAAAATAATGACTATTAATAATATATCTAAAAAATAATTTTTAATTTAAACCACTAGTTTATGATTGTAAATTTTAAATATTTAAATAAAAAAAAAATTAAATTAGTCATGGTCGATGGTGGATTTGATCCTCTCCACGATGGGCATATTAGGTATTTCCAAGAAGCAAGAAAGAAGTATAAAAAGTATAAAATAGTTTGTTGCTTAGCCAATGACAGATATATAAAAAGAAAACATAAAGTACTTTTAAATCAAGAAAGAAGATCAATTGTTATTGATGCCATAAAATATATAGATTTTGTTATAAAAAATAATATTTCAACTAGTTATGCATTAAATAAAATCAAGCCTAGCTATTATATTAAAGGTAAAGAATGGAGAAATAAATTGCCACTCGAAGAAATTAAAGTTTGTAAAAAAAATAAAATTAAAATTGTTTATCTTAATACAAAAAAATCATCCTCTTCAAAAATTCTTAAAAATTATGAAAAAAAATATTAAAAATATAAAAGAATTTGAAAAAAAAGTTTTTAGTCAAAAAAAAGTTTCAACAAAAAATTATAACTCAGAATACTTTAATTCTAAATGGAGAAAAGACAATAGTAGTTATCATATTGATGAAAGAAGAAAAATTGAAGGTAAAAATCCATTATTAATAAAAAAAGTTTTTAAGCCCAAAAAAGTACTTGATATGGGATGTGGACCTGGTGCTTTACTTTATTTGTTAGATGAAATAGGTGTAAATTGTTACGGTATAGACCCAAGCGTACATGTGAAAAAAATTGCTCCAAAAAAAATTTGGAAAAAGATAAAGCTTGGATCAACGTCAAAAAATAATGAAAAAGATAAATCTTATGATTTGGTAATATGCAGAGAAGTTTTTGAACATTTGACTATCCTAGAAATAAAAAAAGCAGTATCAGAATTATGTAGAATTTCATCTAAATTTATTTACTTAACAACAAGATTTCATCAAAAACCTATTTCAATTTTTGATACAACAACAGAGTTTGAGGTAGATCCAACTCATATTACTTGTTTAAATAAAAACCTATTAAGAATGATGTTTATACTTGAAGGATATAAATCTAGACCAGATTTAGAAAAAAAAATGGATTGGCTAAACAAAAAAAGAGTCTTAGTTTATGAAAAGAAATAATAAGATTAAATTGAAAAAAAAATACGATGCAGTTCTTGGTTATCACTTAAATATTATGACCTGCGGGGTTGCTAGAGTTAATGACCAAATTGCAAAAATTGCTAGGATCCCGCATGAATATATTTTTTCGAAAAATACTAAAAAATTCAAATACCCTTTAGTATCAATTAAATTATCTGAATTTAATAGAACAGATAAAATTAAATTAAAAAAATTTATTAATAATAGAAAATTTGCAGTTTTTTTTCACGGCTATGAAAATAAAAGTCTAGAAATCTTAATTGCAAAAAAAGCTTATAAAGTTTTTGCAGGAAATTCTGAAATTAAATATCTATTAGAAAAAAATAAAATTGACTGTGAACTATCGTGGTGTCCAAGTGCAAATGATAATTCTGTAATCTTTAAAGAAAGAAAGTTAAAGATATTTTCTTTTGGAATGGCTCATAAGATAAAAACAAATTACTATAAAAAATTAAAGAAAATTTTAGATAATACTACAGAAGATTATTGTCTTTATTTATCCACAGCTCTACATGAGGATACAAATTTTGATGAAAATTTTCATGATGTTTACTTACAATTAAAAAAAATTTTTAATGATAAAATTTATCATCTTGGGTATTTATCAGACCATGCTGTTTATAATTTTTTAATAAATTCTAATTATTTTGTGGCATTTTTTGATAGAGGTGTAAGATCTAATAATACATCTATCTATGCTGCATTTGATTCAAAAGTTCCTTTAATAACAAATGCTGACAGTTTTTCTCCAGATTTTATGATTCATAAAGATACGTTTATTGACATTAATAAAATAAATGATCTTAAAATAAACAAAAAAAAAATTTCAATGATAACGAACAAGGTAAAATTAATTTGCGAAAAAAAATATTCATACAAAAGTTTTGTGAAGAGTCTTCTTGAATAATTACTTTCTCATTTTTTTAAAAACTGTTGTTTTAAAAAGTTGATTATCATTATGTATAGACTCTATTAGTTTAAATTTTAGCTTATTTTTTTTAATTGTATGGATTAGAGACAGAGTATCTTTGGGTAAACACATGCCACCATATCCTCTTAAATTTTTATTTACATCCAAATAAAAATCTTTAGCTTTGCCAGTCTTCAAGTAAGTATTTTTAATTTTTTTATAATTACAATTATATTTTTTAGATAATTCATAGAATATATTAGAAAAAACAACTCTTAAACTTGCAAAGGTATTATTAAAATATTTAATTAATTCTGCCTCAGTTTCTTTTAAATGAATAGTTTTCTCTGGAAGATTTTTATGTGCTTTCTTTACTTTATTAAAAAAATTTTTATTTTTGGTACCAATAACTAATATTTTTTGATTTTTAATAAAATCTTTTAAGGCATGTCTTTCTCTTAGAAACTCTGGGGAAAATATTATTCTATTATTCTTAAATTTTTTTTGAAATTTAATTGTTGTACCAGGTGTTATAGTTGATCTTATAACTATTAAGCCTTTATATTTTAAATTAGAAAGATTTTTTATTACACTTTCAAGTATTGATACATCACACTCTCCGCTTTTTTTTGCTGGAGTCGGTAAACACAAAAAAATAATTTTTGAATTTATAAGATCTTTTAAACGAGTATTCAACTTAATATCATGAATTAAAACTTTGTGTTTAAGACTTTCAAAACCAATTTTATTGGCTGTCCCAACAACACCTAATCCAACAATACCAATGTTCATTTATTTTTAAGAATTAAATCAATCCCGTCATCAATAGATATTTTTGGTTTAAATGCAATAAATTTTCTTATTTTACTTATATCCGGCAACCTTCTTAATGCACTTCCCTTTGGTGCTGGCATTAATTTTATTTTATTTTTTTTATTCATTGCTTTCATAATTTTTTTTGCAACAGACAATATGGACATTTCTTTATCTCCACCAATGTTAAATATTTGATTAATACATTTTTTATTAGTTGCGACTTTTATTGATGCTGAAACTGCATCTTTTACATGAATCATGGTTCTGGTATTCTTATATCCATATAATTCATATTTATTTTTTTTTACTCGTTTTATAAAATCTGGAATAAAATGGTCTTTTTGATATTTTCCATAAACATTATTATATCTAAGAATTATGAAGTTTAACCCACTTGATATCACAAATTGCTCACCTAATCCTTTTGAACCAGCATAACTCCATCTTAAATTTAAAGGGTCTTCAATGACTAAAGGACTTTTTTCATCAGTTGGTATTTTATATTTAAAATAATCAGTTGCTCCGGCAGTTGACTCTGGAGACCCAGCATAGATAAATAAGCTTGGTTTATTTTTTTTATAGTAGTTTAATAAATTATATGTCGGAATTATATTGTCTTGAATTACTTCAAAAGGTTTTAAATAAAAAAATTTTGTTCCATTAAATGCTGCTAAATGAAAAACTATATCTACTTTTGGAAAGGAAATTCTGTCTTTTAAATTTGAATTAATAAATTTTAAATTTTCATAATTATTGTAAAAATTAGATTTTTTTTTATCAATACAGTAAATAAAATTTTTTTTATTTTTAGCCAACGTTTCACTAAGATGTCTACCTATAAAACCTGAAGACCCTGTTATTAATATTTTTTTCATTACAATAATTGCATATTTTTAATTCATTATTATTGCATAGTTAAAGACATATAAATAATAAACGTCTCATATATACTATAAGATTTATAAATCAAAATATATATGACTATAATTTATATTGATTATATAATATTCGATAAATTTAAATTAAAAAATTGATATTCTTAAAAAAAAACATTGGCTATTTAAAAAGTAAAAAAAAGTATTTGCTCATAAGGTTATACTGGGAGCAATTAAAAACAAAATTCTACTCCTCAAATTTTCTAAAATTAAAAAAAAAAATCAACCAAAAAATAAAAAAAAATAAATTAGCAAAACAAAATATTTTAATTTGTACATTTTCAGGTACGAATTATCTCATTAAAATGATTGATATACTTTTTTACGTCAGTCTCAAATTAAAAGGGTGTAACGTATATATATTAAAATGTTCTAAATTTTTAGATTTATGTCAAATATCTAATTATACTTATTTTAAAGATAAAGAACTTGTTAAAAATCAGTTAAAACTTTGTGATTTTTGTGAAAAAGGTTTTGATATTGATTTCAAAGATAATTTTTTTAAAAAAATAATTCTGACCAGAGATCATTCTGATGATGTTAAGATCATACATAAAAAAAAAATTTTACGTAATGCAAAAATGTCTGAAAGTTTATTTGATGAAGTTATAAATTCAGCAATAATAAGATTTTTTGGGAATGGAAGCTTGAATATCAAGTCTCATAAAATAAAAAAAATTAGAGAAAGTTATATTTTATCAGGATTAAGATTTATTAATACATTTCAAAAAATTATAAAAAAATATGAAATTAATAAAATTATTAACCATCATGGTATATATTTGCCACATGGTTTTATCTTTAATTTGGCAAAAAATTATAAAATAAATTATTACACATGGCATCAAGCATATAGAAAAAATTCAATATCGATTTACAAAAATGATAATCAGCATAATTTTTATCAAAACTTAACTAGATGGGATAATTTTAAATTTACAAACAATAAAAAGCTTAAAATTAAAAATTATCTTAAATCAAGATTTACAGGTGAAGAAGATTGGGTAAAATTTCAACCTAGTACTTATAAAAAAAAAAATAAAATTAATTCAAAAGAAACATATTTCTTAGCAACAAATGTGTCTTGGGATGCACAAATTCATTTTGAAAATAATTTTTTTCAAAACATGGAAGATTTTATTATTTTTACAATAAAATACTTCAAATCTCATCCTGATAAAAATTTAATAATTAGATGTCATCCTGGAGAATTGTTAGGTCAAGTTCCAAGTAGTAAAAATATTTCGGATTTTATTAAAGAGAAATTTATAAATCTTCCAAAAAACATATCAATAATTTCATCCAAATCAAATATAAATACTTATCAAGTTGCAAATAACAGTGATGTGATAATTGTTTACGCTAGCAAAATATCAATAGAATTTGCAAGCCTTGGAAAACCAGTAATCTGTTGTGGTGAAGCTTGGATCAAAAATAAAGGTATTACTTTTGATCCTATAAATAGAAAAGAATATCTTTCATTTTTAAATTCAAAAATAAATGTTTTACAAAAAATTGCTAAAAAGAGAAAAAATCAGGGATTAAAATTTGCATATTATTTTTTTTTCAAAAGAACTTTTTTCATTAAATATATAAAGAAACATATTTTTCCAAGTTATAAAATGGATTTAAAAAATTTAATAAAAATTACAGATAGAGATAAAAACTTAGAAGTTATAGTTAATAGTATTATTAATAATAAAGATGTCATCAAATAAAAAAAACATTATAATACATGATAACTTTGAAATATATGGTGGTGCAGAACAATTATTGTTTCAATTCTCAAAAGCACTCAAAATAAAAATATTCTCTTTTTATGTAAACAAAAAAATAAATAATTCATATTTTAGTAAATTTTTTTTTTCTAATAAATCAAATTTTGATCCACGAATTAGGTTTTTATTAAACTTTATTTTTTATTTTTTTTTTCCATTTAATTTTAAAAAATATAATAATATTTTACTTAGTGGACATTTTTCGTTAATGCTACTAAAAAAAGGATTAAATAACAAAATTATATATTTTTGTCATTCACCACCAAGATTTATTTTTGATAATTATAAATTATATAAAAAAAAATATAAGTTTGTTTATTCTTTTATATTAACAAAAAAATTAATTTCAATATATAGAAATATTTACATAAAAAAATTAAAATTATGTAATATTATAATTTGTAATTCAAACACATCGAAGAAAAGAATTTCAAAATATATCAGCCAAAAAAATATTCATGTTATTTATCCAGGTATAGATTTTAAAAAATACTATACTAAAAAAAATGAAAACTTTTATCTAAGCTTATCAAGGTTACATTGGTCAAAAAGAATAATTGAAAAAATTATCACATTTAGTAATCACAAATTAAAAAATACAAAATTAATAATCTGTTCACATGGACCTTTAGAAAAAAAAATTAAAAAAATAATTAAAAATCTAGAAGTAAAAAATATTGAATTTTTAGGAAAAGTGACTGATAAAAAAAAAATATCACTTCTTTCCACCTGTAAAGGATTGATACATATTCCGATTAGAGAAGAGTTTGGAATAATTAATTTAGAAGCTATTGCTTCAAAAAAAATTTTAATTACCACTGATGGTGGAGATTTTGAAAAAATTTTTTTTAACAATAAAAATGTAAAAATAATTAAAAATTACAGTAATTCAAAACTTTTGAACATAATTCATAAGATAGAAAAAAATAAATTTAAATTTAAACCATATAATAGTAAAAAATTTAAAAAAAAATTTTCTATAAATAATTCAATAAATCAAATCAATAAGTTTTTTAAATCAAATTAACTTTAAATTTTTTTTTTACAATCTTCTTTTTTTAGGAAGAAAAAACAAAGAGTAATTATTTAGTATTAGAGCTTCAAAAATGTATAAGGTATTTTATGCATTAATCTTCAAAAATTTTTTTTGATCAGAAGTTACTATAAATCCTTTAAATTTTGAAAAAGTTAACTTATTTTCTTCTTTGTATTTTGATAGAGATATATTTGAATAAAAAGTAAAATTTAATAAAAAAAATAATTTAATAAATGTTCTTCTTTTCATTTTTTACAAAAACTACACTTTTTTTAAATAATCTGAAAGTTTAAATGCAAGAGCCATAATTGTGAGAGTGGGATTTATTGCTCCACCAGAGGGAAAAACACTGGATCCAATTATGAATAGATTACTATAATTAAAATGTTGTAAATTATTATTTACTACACCTCTGCTTTTATGATCTGACATACGTGTAGTTCCCATGGTATGTCCATGTCCCAACCAATTTCTGTATATATTATCATTATTAATTCTTAAAAAACCTAAATTATTTTTTGCTAAAAACTGTCCAAATAAGTTCAAATTTTCTTCGATAGAATTAAAATCTTTTCTTGAAAAGACACATTTTGCATTAGCACCATAAATTCCTACACTATTTTTTTCATCATCTATAAATATTGTATTATCTTTTACAGCTTCCTGTTCTGCCATGATTTCAATTTCGTATCTTGTTAAATCTTCTGAAAGTATATTTTTTAAATTACTAAGTAAATTAGTATCCAATTCCTTTAATGATTTTAAACTGTCAATTATTATTGAACAATTTTGTAAGTTTTCAAGTTTCGACAAAATATTTTTATTTGGTGAAAAAGATAGTTTGTAATTTTTATCTTCATACTTATATTGCCCAAAAATATTTTTAGTATTATCAAAAACAACCTCTGCAGCAGTTGATACTCTTAAATGCTCCATTAAATAATTTCCTACTAATCCACTTTCATTTCCTACGGGAATTTTATGATCATTATGTGGTTGTAATAAAATTTGAGCATTACCAACTCCACCTATTGCTAAAACAATTTTTTGATTATGACTCAATTTATAATTTAATTTTTCACCATTAAAATTAATATCAAATGAGTCAATTTTATTACGATATTGTGAATACAATTTTATTAAATGAGTATTTTTTATTAATTTTGAATTTTTAATTTTTTGAAAGTCTTCAAAGTTTATTCTCTTTGGGTTTGCTAGAACAAAAGGTCTTAAATAAAAATCTTTTACACTATTTTCTAATTCTGAATAACTTTTCATTTCGTTTACACCTTGTCTACCAAGTTCATTCCATGCTTTAATATAATAATCATGAATATTTTCTAAATCTATTGGCCAGTTTAAAAAATCTGACTTTTGAAATGTAGAGGTCCAGCCAGCCCAAACTTTTGAAGTACCTCCCAAGACCCTCAACCAATGATTTGACCAATGATTAGTTAAATGCCCATAGTCATTTACATGTGATAATTTTAAACTTTTTTCATCAATTATCTCTGAGCCACCTTCTATAAATAATAATTTTTTATTTGCATAAACTAAATTTTTTCCAGTGTAGTATGCTGCTAATCCAGAGCCAAAAATAATTATGTCAGCATTTTTTAAATCATTTAAAATCATAAATAATATATAAATTTTTATATATAACTATTAACTTGAATTGATAAATTAACATAAAAAAAATTGAAATATAATGATAAATAAAAAAGATATTTTTTTTCTTCTATTTAGCTCATTATTAATTTTAATATTTATTTTTCCAATAATTAGTTATGGAAATAGAGATCTTGAAGAATATCAGCTTGGATTTTTCACTTTAAATACTTATTACAATAATCCAAAAAGCTTTATAGACAAATATATAGATTATTATGGAGTTGGAAGTGTTTTGCCAATAGGTCATTACCCATTTTTGCACATATCACATTTATTTTTAAACAATTTAAAAATTTTTTTTTTATTATATTTTTTTTTAAATTTACTTATACAAGTTTATTTTTTTAAGAAGATTATTTTGTTCTATGAAATAAAATTTCATAATTTGTTTGTGATTCCTATAATTTTTTCAATTAGTAACTTTAATTATGTATTCAGTGATGATTGGGGTTCTGTGTATTTTTCCTACTCACTATTTTTTCCAATTTTATACTACTTTGAAAAATATTTAAAAAAAAATAAAGATTTATTTAAATTAGTTGGTTGGATTTGTTATCAATTTTTAAATGGCCATGTTGGCGCAATTGCTCCTCTTTATGTATTCCTATTAATTTATTTTTTTACATTAGGAAATTTCGATATTTTTAAATCTAGAGATTTTTATTTAGGTTTAATTTTATGTTTTTCAATATGTTTTGGTAAAATATATTTTCTTGTTGATCAAAGTAATGAATTTCCAGAATCTTTAGATAGACTAGTGCAATCATCCTACACTTTGCAAACTTTTATTCTTTCTAATTTATTACCATATTCAAATACTGGATGGAGTATAAATAGGAATCCATTTTATGGAATTATTTTTTTATCATCATTAATTTTTGGGTTTAAATATTTTGTTAATTCAGGACATATAAAAAAGATAACCTATTTATTTTACCTATTTATTGCTCTTTCTTTTACTAATTATTCAAAATATTTTTATGTGTTGAGTGGTGTTTGGTGGTTTAGAGATATCTTTAATATTTTAGCTGTCATAATTTTTTTTCAATTATTTAATGATCATAAAAAAATATTTTTTTTTATTTTCTCAATTTTTATAATTCAGGCTTGTTTGTTTTATAATTATAATTTTCAAAATCATATAGATCTGGATGGGAAAAATTATTTTAATCAAACTAAAAACAATAAAAGTGAAGATTTTATATCTTTTTTAAATAGAAACAAAAATAATAAAGGAGAAAAAACATATTTATCTAAAAACTTTGAGCGTGATGTAAGAAATGGTTTTAGGGAATATGGTTTATATTCTGTAACTGATTTAATAGATAATGGTATTTATCCTTTTAATGGTTGGTTTAAAAATATATCCATGGATGATATAACTCCATCAAAAGTAAAAATGCACGGTTGGATTAAATTTGATAACAATCAACTTAATAATAATTTTTTTCTTCAAAATTTTATGATTAAACAAGGAATTTTCTATAGAAATGAAATGAGTCAAATCAAAGTAGAATATGAAATATTAGAAACATTTTCATTAAATAACAAAAAAGAAATCGTGCTAATTAAGTTTAATTATAAAGGATTTCCAACGCTGAATTCAAATATAAAAACTCTAAAAAATAATTGCAAAAATAATAAAAAATTAATTAATTGTTTGCTCAATAAAGAAAATTTCTATCTAAGCAACAAATTAAAAATAGACAAAAAAAAAACTAATAACTTTGAAATAACAAATACTTATAATTCAAATAAAAAAATAATCTTTCCATTTTATGATTTTATGAATTGGCAAAGTTCAATTAAGTTAAATTCAGTAAAAATTTCAAATCAATTTTTTTTAGTAGAAATTCCAAGAAACTCAAAAATAGAATTTAGTTATAAAAACAAAATAAGATTCATAAATCTAATAATTTTTTTACTAGGAGTTTCAGTATTAATTTATAAGCTTTTTTTTAATGGAAAAAAAATATCTAAAACTGATCTAAATTTATTATAAATACTCACTAATAACTTCCAATATGAGGGTATATAAATTACTTTATTATCATTACTCATAGAATTAAAAATAATCTGAGCAACAAAAAATGGATCGGAACCTAATAAATAAGAAATATATTTATCTTTAATTAATTTTGTTTTTACATATCCTGGCTTAATATCTTTTAAAATTATTTTTTTTTTTTCAAATTTTTTATTAATTTTAATTAAAAATTTACTCATTTTTTTTTTTGATAAAGAATAATTATTATTATTTGAGTCAATTCTATCTCCAGAAACTGAGGTGATACATATTATTTTAGATAAATATTTATATTTTCTTTTTAAAATATCTAAAATAAATTTTTTTTGCCCAATATAATTAACATTTAAAGTTCTATTCACTTCTAAGTTTTCTTTATCCAAATATCCTGCTGCAATAAATACAAGGTCAATGTTCTTAATTTTTGTGAAGAAATTTTTGTTATATATGTATTTATCTAAATCAAATTTAAAAGTTTTGCATTTAATTTTAAACTTACTTTTTAAATAATTTTTTTTATGTCTTAATTTAATTAAATTTCTAGATGCTAAAAACAATGTATAATTTTTTTTTGCAAGTAATTTTGAAAATTCAAATGCAATTTCGGAATTAGCCCCTAAAATAAGTGCAGTTTTCATATAGTTAAATTTAAATAGTTGTTTAAATGTTATTTAATTCTTATACTTCAATAATTATGCAAAGCATAAAAAAAATATACTTACTTTATCCTCCTGGCCCTATATATCAAAGAGGAGAAGATAGGTCTCAAGGAAATGTGGATTACTCTACAGCTACAAGTATGAGGGCTCCTAATGATATGTCTTATATATCTGCACAAATAAAAAAAGAAAATCTAGAGGTGCTCTTTAAAGACTATGCCTCCGAAAAATTAGATCTTAATATTATGAAAAATGATTTTAAGAATTATAATCCTGATGTTGTTTTAATAAGCACAACAAATTCAACTGTAGATCATGATATTGAAATTTTAAATAACTTTAAAAAAATAAATCCTAATATTATTTGTATATTAAAAGGATCTATTTTTTTTAAAGCACCTTTAGATTTAACTAAAATATTAAATTTAGAATTAATAGATTTTTTAATTGGTGGTGAAATAGAGTTTTCATTTATTAAAATAATTAAAGAAATTAACAATGGCTCCAGTAATTTTGGTTCTATAAATGGTATTTATTTTAAAAAGGAAAATATTTGGCAAAGTACAAATTTTGAAAATTGGGATCAAGAAATTGACGAACTCACATTTCCAGATAGATCAATTATTAAAAATAGTCTTTATGTGAGACCAGATACTGGAGAGCCTCAAGCAACAATTTCTACTTCTAGAGGTTGTCCTGCATCATGTATATATTGTTTAACTCCTACAATTTCGGGAAAAAAAGTAAGGTTTAGATCATCTGAGTCAATACTTAAAGAAATGCTTGATTGTTATAATAATCATGAAATTAAAAATTTTTTCTTTAAATCTGATACATTTACGATTGATAAAAACTGGGTGAAAGATTTATGCAATAAAATCAATAATTCTGAGCTTAAAGACAAAATTGAATGGGTGGCAAACTCACGAGTAAGACCTCTAGAGTACGAAACTCTGCAAATAATGAGGAATGCTGGCTGTTGGTTGATAGCTTTTGGCTTCGAGTCAGGAAGTTCTGAAACCTTAAAAAAAATAAAAAAAGGTGCAACAATTGAAGACAATTTGAAAGCAGCTGAACTTACTAGAAAAGCAGGATTAAAATTATATGGATTTTATCTAGTAGGTTTACCTTGGGAGAACAAAGAGCATTTGGAGATGACGGAAAAACACATATTTAATACAAATCCAGATTTTTTAGAACTTCATATCGCTGTTCCCTATTATGGAACAGAATTATACGATGTTTCTAAAAAGGAGGGCTTAATTAAAACACCTATAATTGGTCAAAATTACTTTGAGGAGGCTTCTACTGGTACAAAATATTTATCTTCTCAAAATCTAATAAATTTCAGAAGAAAAGTTATTGCCAAATATCATTTAAGACCTAAATATATTTTAAGCAAAATAAAAGATACAAAATTTAATTATAATATCATAAAAAATTACACAAAATATGGTGTAAGATTAATCCACAACTTATTAAAGTGAAAAAAATTGACTTAAAATAAATATAGCTAAAATAGCTGCTGTTAATTTTAAACATTTAATATCAGATCTGATAAATATTATTGGATCATCTGTTAAACTCCCTGACAGTGAATTTACTTTTAAGTGGTGCATTAAATAATAAAATATTGGAATCAAAAGATATAATAATTGATGAAATGAGTATAAGTTTTTTGTATTTTCTAATCCAAAATAAAAAAACAACAATATACAAGAAGATATACTTGATATTTTTAGCAAAATATTGAATAAAAATTTGTCTTTATTTGTATAAATACCAAATCTTCCATTATATTTTATTAACTCATTATTTCTTTTCAAAACACTAAGAAAGAAAAATGTTACACCTGAAAAAATCCAAAAATAATTTGATACATTTATGTTATTTACCTCGGCTCCTAAATGTATTCTTAATAAATAAAAACTTACTAAAGTAATCAAATCAAAATATTTATATTTTTTTAAAAAAAAGGTGTATGTAATATTTAAGAATAAATAAAAAATGATAACTTTGAAGATATTAAACAAAAAAGATAATGAAATTACAATTATAAGAAAAAAAATTCCCAATAATATTAAGGACAATTTATTAATTTTGCCTGATGGCAGAGGTCTATTTTTTTTTACTGGGTGCAGTTTATCATTTTCACAATCAATTAAATCATTAAAAATATAAACAACCGATGATGCAATTATAAAAATAATAAATGCTATAAAAGAATTAACAATTTGAAATTGATTATAACTGTTACCAGCTATCATTGGTAAGAAAACTAAAAAATTTTTTATCCACTGACCTGGTCTTAGAATTTTAAAAAATTCGATCATATTATAGTTCTAATTGTGTGGTATTATAAACAAAACAAAAAATTTTAATTTGGATCAACAAACTTTGAATCTATATTAAATGTTTTACTCAAATTTAATAAGATTCCATGAATAAATCTACCTCTGTTTGTTATTATATATTTGTCATTTTGTTTTTCTAAATTACCTGATTTAATTTGTTCATCAATTCTTCTTTCAATTGCACCATACTCAACAACATATTTGTTAATGAAAAAATTTTCTATTTCATTTTTTGATAACGCTTTTGTGTTGTTATTCATATGTCCTAATAAAAAGACACTAATGGCCCTATCAATTGCAGTAAGTACAACAACATGTACGACAAAAATAATGAAAAAAGTGCTTAAACAAATAATCAATACGTGTAATCTATTTATAATATAGCTTTTAATTTTTATTAAGTAAGAAATTAGTAAAAATTGAAGTATTATTGAAATGATCGCAATTAATATTCCTTTATAAAAAAAAATATCAATAGGTATATTTAATTGAAAAAAGAGAACAAAATTTATCAATCCAAAAAATATCCCAAATACATAAATAAATATTTTTTTAGAAAGCTTTGACATTATAATTAATACATTATTATAAAAATTTTTTTCAGTGCATAAATCAAGCCAATTGAGCTATTAGTACTGGTCAGCTGCACGCATTACTGCGCTTCCACATCCAGCCTATCAACGTGGTGGTCTACCACGGCTCTA
>Ga0066377_10000077_pt1 | contig 21680 bp, 24 predicted proteins | sample Knorr_S23_td_Sur_FD_70946 | JGI IMG/M metagenome (GOLD analysis project Ga0066377, IMG submission 70946) | Marine microbial communities from Southern Atlantic Ocean transect - Knorr_S23_td_SurfaceB_ad_5m_LV_B | ecosystem: Environmental > Aquatic > Marine > Oceanic | place: Southern Atlantic...
TTAAATTTTTTTTTAGGAGCGGAGCTAAATGAAAAAATTTAAATCAGTTGAAGAATTAATAAATCAACTGAAACCAACAGAACCTGTTTATTGTATTAGACAAAAGTCTATACATATCGCATCAAAGTTCTTTCAAAATAAATTTCCAGGTAAAGCTTTATACGCAATAAAAACCAATCCACATCCAATAGTACTTAAAACTATTTTAGATAGCGGTATTAAAAACTTTGACGTAGCTTCTATTAAAGAAATTGAGACTATAAAAAATTTAGATCAAAACATAAATTGTGCTTTCATGCATACAGTTAAAACTAGAGAAAGTATTCAAGAAGCTTACTTTAAACATGGAATAAAAACATTTGCTTTAGATACTAAAGACGAATTAATAAAAATCATAGAAAGTACAAACCAGGCTAAAGACTTAGAGCTATTTGTAAGAATTTCTGTTTCAAATGAACATGCGGAAATTGATCTTTCGAAAAAATTTGGTGCAATTACTTCTGAAGCAATTGGGTTATATAGACTTACCAGACAATATGCAAAAAAAATTGGTTTAAGTTTTCATGTCGGATCACAATGCATGCATCCAATTTCATATGTAAAAGGAATATCAGAAATTGGAAATATTATTAAAAGAACAAAAATTGTACCTGACGTTATTAATGTTGGGGGAGGATTTCCGACAATTTATCCTGATCTAATTCCACAATCCTTAGAGGTATATTTTGAAGAAATAAATAAAAGTTTACAAAATTTGAAATTAGAAAAACTTCCTGAGATAATTTGTGAACCAGGAAGAGCAATTGTTGCTGAAAGTGGTTCAACAATAGTTAGAGTTAATTTAAGAAAGAAACAAAAATTATATATTAATGATGGAACTTATGGAACCTTGTTTGATGCTGGAGTTCCTAATATAGTTTTTCCGTCGAGATTGATTACTAATGGAAGAATTATATCTAAGAAATTAACTTCATATGATTTTTATGGTCCAACATGTGACAGTATGGATTATATGAAAGGACCATTTATCTTACCTAATAATATTAAAGAGAACGATTATATAGAGTTAGGCCAACTAGGTGCTTATGGTTTAACTTTTAGAACACAATTCAATGGATTTTATTCCGATAATATTTGTTCAGTAGAAGATGATCCAATCATGACAATCTATAACAAAGAAGCTAGAGAGCAGTTTCTTGTTGCTTAATGTCAGACAACAAAAACTTATCACATAATAGTAAAAAAGCTTTTTTAAGCAAAGAAGTTGAGCATATTGATATTACATCTTTTGATGCAAGAAATATCATTTCTTCAATGGAGAAGATGTCTTTTGTATCCAGAGAAACTGCAAATGCAGCAAATATTTTCAACGATATGCTTAAAGATAAAGAATGTACTATATTTTTAACTCTTGCAGGTTCAACATCGGCTGCTGGATGTATGCATATTTATAGAGATATGGTCAAATATAATATGGTTGATGCTATCGTTGCAACTGGTGCCTCGATAATTGATATGGATTTTTTTGAGGCTTTAGGTTTTAAACATTATCAGGGTTCGCAATTTCAAGATGATACCGAGCTTCGAAATAATTATATAGATAGAATTTATGATACCTATATAGACGAAGATGAGTTGCAAATGTGTGATAAAACCATAGGGGAAATTGCAGATAATCTTGAACCCAGAAGTTATACTTCAAGAGAATTTATTCATGAAATAGGAAAATATTTAAAATCAAATTCCAAAAAAAAAGACTCATTGATTGAAGTTGCTTATGACAATAATGTTCCTATATTCTGTCCAGCTTTTACTGATTCTAGTGCAGGATTTGGTTTAGTAATGCATCAAGAAAGAAATCCAAAAAAACACATTACAATAGATTCAATTAGAGAGTTTAGAGAATTAACTGAAATTAAAATTAGATCTAAAGGATCTGGACTTTTTATGATTGGTGGAGGGGTGCCAAAAAATTTTATTCAAGATACTGTTATTTGTGCTGAACTGTTGGGAAAAAATGTAGATATGCATAAATATGCAATACAAATTACAGTAGCAGACTCAAGAGATGGTGCATGTAGCAGCTCAACTTTGAAAGAAGCAAGCTCATGGGGTAAAGTGGATGTTAGCAAAGAACAAATGGTGTTTGCTGAAGCTACAAGCGTTTTGCCATTAATTGCAAGCGATGCTTTTCACAAAGCAGAGTGGAAAAAAAGAGAAAGAAAGAATTTCACTAAAATTTTTGGGTAGAAATTGAATTATTTATCAAACAAAAAAGGTTTCTTAGGTATTGATAATCAATTTAAAATTAAAGAGAAAGTTGCAGTAGTTCCATTTGGTTTAGAAAAAACAGTCAGCTATGGTGGAGGAACTAAAAATGGACCAAAAGAAATTATAAAAGCATCTCATCAGGTAGAGCTTTATGATGAAGAATTAGGCTGTGAGCCTTATAAAAAGATTGGAATTAAAACTCTTAAACCATTTAAAATAGATAAAAATATTTCTAAAGCATTAAATCAAATTTCTAAAATTAATGAAAAAATTTTAGGTTATAATTTGTTTCCTTTAACTTTAGGAGGCGAACACTCAATAACACCTGGTTGCATTAGACCATTTGTTAAAAAATATAAAAAACTTTGCTTACTTCATTTTGATGCTCATGCAGATTTGAGAGATAGTTATGAGGGTGAAAAATTTTCTCATGCATCTGCTATTAGAAGATGTCTAGATAATAAAAATGTATCATTAATCTCTTTTGGAATAAGAAATATATCTGAAAGTGAAATTCCATATTTAAAAAAAAATTCGTCTAGAATTAAAATTTTCTGGGCTAAAGACAAGAAGAGCTGGAATTTAAAAAAATTCAAAAAAATAATTAAAAATAAAACTGTTTATTTAACTTTTGATGTTGATGGCTTAGATTCTAGTATAATGCCTGCAACTGGAACTCCTGAACCAGGAGGACTATTATGGGATGAAACCCTAGAAATAATTAAAATTGCTGCAAAACACTCTAAAATTGTTGGTGCTGATATTAATGAATTAGCTCCAATAAAAGGTTTTAATTCTTATAATTTTCTTGTTGCAAAATTAGCTTACAAGATTTTATCTTATAAATTTTTATATAAATAATTAAGCTGGCTTAAAAGTTGCAAGAAGCAATCTAAATGGAATAAGCATTATTAAAGCAACTAAAATTTTTACCGCCAAATCTCCTAGAGAAAGTGTAACCCAAGGAATACCTGTTCCATAAAAAGATATAGAAAAAAAGATAAATGTATCCACAATTGATCCAATTGATGAAGAAATAAGCGGTGCGACATACCATTTTTTTTTTCTTAACTTATCAAAAATTTGAACATCTAATAATTGAGCAAATATAAATGCGGACCCAGAACCAATAGCAATTCTTATTGAAATTAAGTCTGTAAAATTTGTCGAAAAAATTAATGTAAAAGATACTCCTAGTGTAAAACCAAAATAAACAATTTTTCTAGCAACGATTTTTCCGAAAGTTCTATTGGCTAAATCAGTAATTAAAAATGCTACTGGATAACTAAAAGCACCATAAGTAAGAATTTCATTTAATCCATAATGGTTGACGGGAAATTGAACTAAGTAATTAGATAACAATACTACAACTCCCATTAAAAATGAGAGTGTTAAAAACAACCTATTCATTATACAGATTTATTAATTATTTCTTTTTTAATTTTTTTTAATCTTAGAGAAAGATCCCTTGATTTAGCTGATTTAATAAATTCGTCAAAAGAACCTTTCTTATCAACAGATCTTACACCAGCGTTTGACACTGTCAGCCTGAGATTTCTTTTCAATAACTCACTTTTAAACTTAACTTTTTTCAAATTTGGTAAAAATCTTCTTTTAGTTTTGTTGTTAGCATGACTAACGTTATGACCTTTTAAAGGAATTTTGCCAGTAAGTTCACATTTTTTTGACATAAATATGAGACTGTATAGGGTCTACCTATTAACTCGTCAAGATCAATTTTTAGTTCCAATCGCTTCAGATATGTTTTTAAATCCTTTTCTTTTAACAATATCTATTAAATCATTACTAATCTTTAAGGCTATCTTTGGTCCCTGATAAACCATTCCTGTATAAAGCTGAACTAGAGTTGCTCCAGATATAATTTTTTCAAAAACTCCCTCTGCAGTGCTCGCTCCACCTACTCCAAATATTTTAATTTTTTTTCCAATAAGTTTATAAAATTTTTTTATCAATTCATTAGATCTAATTTCTATCGGTTTTCCAGATAAACCTCCTTTTTCTAATTTATTTATATTTTTAAGTTCGCCTCTATTCTGATCAGATGTATTAGAGATTATTGCAATTTCAATATTATTATTCAATAATTTTTCTGAAATTATTTCAATTTGATTTTCTGTAATATCTGGTGAAATTTTTACAGCTAAGGGTACCTTAGTATTTAATTCTTTTTTTTCTTTTTGGATTGATTTTAACAATTGTTCTAATTCATCTTGATTATGAAAGTTTCTCAAATTTTCAGTATTAGGAGAAGAAATATTAATTGTAATATAATCTGCTAGATTATAGAAATTTTTAAAACAATTAATATAATCATCAATTCTATTATTGGTATCTTTATTTGGTCCAATATTCACTCCTAAAAATTTTTTAGGATTATTATTTTTTATTCTTAGTGATATTTTTTCTGCTCCATCATTATTAAAACCAAGTCTATTGATTAAAGCCTCGTCTTCTTCAAGTCTGAATACTCTAGGTTTTGGATTTCCATATTGAGGTTTAGGAGTAATAGTTCCAACTTCAACGAATCCAAATCCAAGATTAAATAAAGGATTATACACCTCAGCATTTTTATCAAATCCTGCAGCTACTCCTATTGGATTTAAAATTTTTTTCCCAAATAAATTTATTTCTAATTTCTCTATTTCGTCTGGAATTTTTAGTGAAATTTTATTTAACTTTAGACTTTTAATTGCAAGAGAATGGGCTACTTCTGGACTAAATTTAAAAATTAATGGTCTAATTAGATCAAACATTATTTAATTTTTTTTTAATTAGATCTTTTGTTTCTTTAACTCCAAAAAAGCTAATAAAAAAACCCATTCTTGGGCCATTTATGTCACCAAATACTACTTCATAAATTAATTTAAACCAATCTCGTAAATTTTCTTTATAGCCATTCTCTTTGCCAACTGTATAAATATTAGTTTGTATATCTTCTGGATTCATATCATCGTTACATTTATCTAAAGCCAGTATAAGTGCCTCAAGGGCTATTATTTCTTCATTGTTTGGCTTTTTATATTGTTTCTTTGATTTAATTACTTCATTGAAGTACCTTATTGCATACTCGATTAATTGATCAAAAATGGGATGATTTTTTTCGTTAATATTTGATTTATATTTTTTAACAAATTTCCATAATAATTCCTTACTATCGGCATTACTTGTTTCAACTAAATTTAACAGCATTGAAAAACTCATAATTTGGTTTTCTATTGGAATTTTTCCATTATGAACATGCCAAACGGGATTCATTAATTTTTCTAAATCATTTTGGTTCTTTGCTTTTTCTATAAAATCTAAATATTCATCCACTGCTTTTGGAACAACTTCTCTATATAGCTTTTTAGCTCTTTTAGGATTTTGATACATATATAAAGATAGACTTTCTGGTGATGCATATTCTAACCATTCTTCAATAGTAATTCCATTTCCTTTAGATTTTGAGATTTTTTCTCCTTTTTCATCCAAAAATAATTCATAAGCAAACCCAGAAGGATTTGTTTTTCCTAATAATTTAATAATTTTTGTAGATAGTATTGCACTTTCAATTAAATCTTTGCCATACATTTCAAAATCTACATCCAAAGCATACCAACGCATTGCCCAATCAACTTTCCATTGAAGTTTGCAATTGCCATCTAAAATACTTTTTTCCAGTTTTTTTCCATTGTTATCAAAAATAATTAAAGAATTTTTCTGGTCAATTTCGATAACTGGTATTTCTAGTACATGGCCAGTATCTGGACAAATTGGTAAAAATGGGCAGTAAGTTTTTTGTCTATCTTTACCAAGCGTTGGAAGGATTATATCCATAATCCCATTATAATGTTCTAAAATTAATTTTAATGTTGGATTAAAAAAACCAGATTTATAAAGTTGAGTAGAACTTTTAAATGAATATTTAAAATTAAATTTATCCAAAAATGTTTTTAACATCTCGTTATTATGTTCCCCAAAGCTATTATATTTTTCAAACGGATCAGGGACTTCGGTTAATGGCTTGTGAAGATTATTTTTAAGTTTTTCTTGGTTTGGTACATTTTCAGGGACTTTTCTTAGCCCATCCATATCATCAGAAAAAGTAATAATTTCTTTAGGTAAATCAGTTAAATTATTTAAAGCGTTTACTATCATTGATGTTCTTGCTACTTCTCCAAAGGTCCCTATATGAGGTAATCCACTTGGTCCATAACCGGTTTGAAGTATAATTTTATTCTTAGATTCAATATTTTTTTTTCTTTCTCTAAGAAGTTTTTTTGCCTCTACAAATGGCCATGCATTTGTTTTTTCGATATTACTTTTATCAATCACAACTATGTAAATAACTTATAAAATAACGTTTTTAATAACTCTTATAGAGTTGAAATTTATTTACCATAAAATAATGTTCTTACAAAATGTCCAATTATAAAACCGTATTTTTCATACTTGGTGTTTTACAAATAATTTTAGGAATTTCTATGGTTCTGCCTATTATGGCTCAATTTATTTATAATCAAGTGGACTCTGGATTTATCAGCTCTGGATTGGTCTCAATAGTTTTTGGAGTTTTGTTTTTTCTATCCAACTTAGATCACAATCAAAAACTGACTTTACCGCAAGCTTTTTTATTAACTTCATTATCTTGGTTGAGTATTGCAATTTTTGGATCATTACCTTTCATTTTTTCTGAAATAAATTTAAGTTTTACTGATGCTTTTTTTGAAAGCATGTCTGGGATAACCACCACAGGATCTACAATAATTACCAATCTAAATGAAACGCCTAAAGCAATTTTACTTTGGCGAGGGATGTTACAATGGTTAGGTGGCATTGGTATAATTGTGATGGCAATCACATTAATGCCTATAATGAATATAGGAGGTATGCAGCTTTTTTTAATCTCAAACACCCACACTCTTGAAAAAATTCTTCCAAAATCTAAAGAAATATCTTTTAGATTAATTTATGTTTATGCCATTTTAACTTTTGTATGCGCTGTATTTTATAAAATATTTGGAATGAATTTTTTTGATAGCATTGTTCATTCAATGACAACTATAGCAACAGGAGGTTTTTCAAATTATAATGAGTCTATTGGTTATTTTAATAGCTCATTGATAGAAATAACCTCTATAATTTTCATAATACTAGGAAGCATTCCATTTATTTCTTACATAAAGTATTTAAATGGAGATAGAAAAATTTTTCTAAACGATCTTCAGATTAAAACTTTTATAAAAATCACATTTTTTTCAATTATAATTATGTTTGTTTATTTATTTTTTAAAAATGAGCATTTTTTAAATATAAATTTGATTGATGTAATATTTAATGTTGTGTCTATTCTAACTGGGACAGGATACGTAACAACTAATTTCGGAGAATGGGGACAATTTCCACTTGTATATTTTTTAATTTTAATGTTTATAGGTGGTTGTGCGGGATCAACTGCATGTGGTATTAAGATTTTTAGAGTTCAAATTTTATATCAATTTATATCTAATCAATTAAAAAAAATTATCTATCCTAGAGGTATATTTAACTTAAAATATGAAAACAATAATATTGATGAAAAGTTTATGGCATCAATAATTTCATTTATATTTTTATATATAATTATATTTTTCATAATTACAGCATTACTATCAGTAAATGGTTTAGATTTTGTAACAGCTATATCTGCAGCTGCAACTTCAATATCCAATGTGGGGCCTGGGCTAGGAGAAGTTATAGGCCCAAATGGAAATTTTTCTGAATTAACTGATTTTTCTAAATGGATTTTAAGTTTAGCAATGATTTTAGGTAGATTAGAATTATTTGCCGTGTTAGTGTTATTCTTGCCATCATTTTGGAGAAAATATTAATGTTAGAAAAAAAACAAAGTCTTTCAAATCTATTTAAATATTATCATGATGTTAGAATGCTTCGCATATTACTTTTGGGTGCAATTAGTGGTTTTCCATGGGTTTTAATTGGAAGTAGTTTGTCATTATGGCTTAAAGAAGAAGGATTAAGTAGATCTACAATTGGTTGGGCAGGATTAATTTTTGGAGTTTATGCTTTTAATTATTTGTGGGCACCTCTAATCGATAGAATTCAAATTCCATATTTAACAAAAAAAATTGGGCATAGACGTGGCTGGATTGTCTTGATGCAGTTAACTATATTAATCTCTTTAATTTTTTGGAGTTTAATAAATCCTACAGATAATCTTGCTCTGTTAATCTCTATTGGATTAGTAATAGCTATTGCATCCGCTACTCAAGACATAACAGTTGATGCACTTCGAATTGAACAAGTTGGAGAAAAAGAATCAAAATCTATGGCAGCAGGTGCTGCTATGGCGGTTGTAGGCTGGTGGACAGGATACAAATTAGGTGGAGTAATCGCATTATTTACAGCAGAATTTTTCCAAAAAAATGGTGTTGTAAATTATTGGCAAACAACTTTTATTGTTTTAGGAATTGTTGTCATTTTAATGAACATTGGACTTATGTTTGTTCATGAAAAAAATTCTAAGGAACGTTTAAAATCACAACAAAAAACTGACAATTTAATCAGGAAAAATCTTGGTTCAAAAAATTTTGTTACGACAACATTGGCATGGATAACTGGAACAATTGGAGGTCCAATTATTAGTTTCTTTAAAAAAAATGGTTTTACAATAGCAATTGGAATATTAGGTTTTGTTTTTTTATTTAAAATCGGTGAAGCTTTTTTAGGAAGAATGTCGATTGTTTTTTATAAGGAAATTGGTTTTTCCAAGTCAGATATTGCAATTTATTCAAAAACATTAGGATGGATTACTACTGTGGTATTTACACTTTTAGGAGGATTATTTGCAATTAGATCTGGAACCATAAAAACAATGTTTGTTGCTGGTGCTTTAATGGCTTTAACTAATTTATTATTTACAATTCTTGCATGGAGCGGAAAATCAGAATTATTATTTGCAATTGCTGTTATAGCTGATGATATTACTGCAGCATTTGCAACAGTTGCTTTTGTTGCTTTTATATCTTTACTAGTAGATAGAACCTATACAGCCACTCAATATGCTCTACTTGCTTCAATTGGAACAGCTGGAAGAACTTTGCTTGCATCCTCTTCGGGTGCTTTGGTTGATTGGTTAAATGGAGACTGGGGAACATTTTTCATAATTACAGCAATTATGGTTATTCCCTCTTTGATTTGTCTATGGTTTATAAGAAATAAACTTAAATTAAGTAAAAAATAGTTTGTATTTTAATCAAGAGTTTGCGGATATTTTTGAAAAACCTCATATAAATTCTAGTGTTAGTTCACAAATCCTATTTGGGGAAAAATTTAAAGTTTTAAAAAGGGAAAAATCTTTCTACAAAGTTAAATTATATTATGATGGATATATTGGTTACTTAAAAAAAAATATATTTTTAAAAAATTATAAAACTACTCATAAAATTAATTCTCTAAAATCAAGAATATACAAACTAACAAATAATAAAAAAATTTTTAAAACTAATAAGTTTTTACCTTTCTCAAGTGAAATCAAAATACTTGATAAAAAAAGAAACCTTATTATGTTTAAAAAAAATTTTTGGATAAGAAAAAAAGATATAATAAAAAAACAACATAAAGAAAAAAACTTTTCTAGAATATTAAATATTTTTAAAAATATACCTTATAAATGGGGTGGTAGATCCTATACAGGCATAGATTGTTCAGGTTTGATTCAAATATATTATAAATATAATAATATTTATTTTCCAAGAGATACTAAAGATCAGATTAAATATAAAAAAGGATCAAAATATAAAAAAAATTATTTAAAAGGGGATATAATTTTTTGGAAAGGCCATGTTGGTGTTTGTTTAGATCGAAAAAAATTTATTCATGCTTATGGTCCAAAGAAAAAAGTAGTCATAATGCCTATAAATAAAACTATCGACAGAATAAGAAAAACTGCAAATTTAGAGGTATTAAAATCTTTTTCTATATAAAATTATTCTCTTCCGAAGTCAGGCTTGGATATGTCTTGTTTTAATTGAATAATTTGTTTTCTAACCTTTTTTGAATTTTTTAATTTTTTAATTAACTTACTATTTTCGAATTTCTGAATATTTTTCTTAAATTCATTGAGGTTTTTCAAAAATAAATTAATTGCCATAATCATATTTTGCTTATTGCTAAAAAATATATCTCTCCACATAATTTCATTTGATGCAGCAGTTCTTGAAAAATCCCTTAATCCCCCAGCACTGTATTGAATTATATTTTTATTATATTTTTTTTGAAAGTCTTGAGCAGTTTTCACTAAATTGTATGCTATCAAATGGGGTAAATGGCTAGTTAAGGAGAATATTTTATCATGCTCTGCAGCATTCATTAAAATTACTTTTGACCCCATCCTATTCCAGAATTTTTTGAGTTTATCGATATTTTTATTATTTTTATTAATTATAATACACCATTTGTTAACAAACAAATTTTTTGCACCAAATTTAGGTCCACTCATTTCAGACCCTGCGATGGGGTGACTTGGAATCCAATTCAGATTTTTATTTAAATACTTTTGAATTATTTTTAGAACATTTTGTTTTGTAGAGCCAACATCTGTTATAAGGCATTTTTTATCTAAAAATTTATTTAGAGATGGTATTATTTTTTTATACTGACTCATTGGGGTACAAATTAAAACCAAATCCGAATTAGAAATTTTGTTATCTAATTTATTTAAAATTATTATTTTTTTATTAATTTTTTTAATTTGAGATTTATGTTTCTTTGACTTTTCATAAATTAAAATATTTTTTGAGATTTTTTTATCTATAGATTTTCTCAATATGGAAGAGCCTATCAGACCACATCCAATAATTAACAATTTCTTAAACATTTTTAAAAATTCTTCTAATTTTATCTAAAAAAAATTCATTTTCAGATCTATTTCCAATCGTAAGTCTTAAACAATTATTTATTCCATATGATTTCATTTCTCTAAGTATAACTCCATATTCTTCAAGCTTTTTAGAAACATAGTCAGCAGAATACTTGCATTCTGTAAAATTTAATAAAAAAAAGTTAGTCGAGATATCATTTGTAATAATTTGATATTTTTTTAGTTCTTCTTTTATTTTTTTACACCAAAAATTATTATGTTTTATCGATTTATTTATAAAATTTTCATCTTTTAACGCTTCCTTAGCACAAAGCTGTGCAACTTTTGTAACATTAAAGGGGGGCTTAATTTTATAAAGCTCTTTAATAATCTTTTTATCGCCGTATCCCCAGCCTACTCTTAAAGAAGCTAATCCATATATTTTTGAAAAAGTTCTTAAAATGAATACATTTTTATAACTTTTAAATATATCTAGAGAATTTTTATAATCTTTATTTTGCATATACTCAAAATAAGCATCATCTAAAACAAGTAAAACTTTACTGTTTAATTTTCTTCTTAAATCTAAAATTTCATTTCTATTTAAATAAGTACCCGTTGGGTTATTTGGGTTTGCTAGAAATACTAATTTTGTCCTTTTTGTAATTTTTTTTAGAATATTTTTAACAGAAATTTTAAAATTTTTTTCTTTAGCAAAAATTACTTTTGCTCCTGCAATTGTAGAATAAATTCTATACATTAAAAAACTGAATTCAGGAACAATTACCTCATCATTTTTATTTAAAAAAAGCTGGCATAGCATTTGAATAATTTCATCTGATCCAGAACCACAAATAACTTTAGATTTATCTATTTTATATTTTTTAGATATTGCATGTCTTAATTCTTGAAATTGACTATCTGGATATTTAGATATTTTGATATCAATATTTTTTAATAATTTTTTTACTTTGCCGCTAGTTCCAAGAGCGGACTCATTTGCGGATAACTTAATAATTTTTTTTCTACTTTTAAGTTTAGATTTGCCAGGCTTATAGCTCTGAAGGTTTATTTTTTTAAATATTACAGTAGTCATTTTAATATTTTATTAGTAATTATTTATATAATTCAAGAAAACAAGCTATTAATTCCAAATAAATTGACATGTAAATACCTTTCTTATAAAACTTTTTTGCGCTGATTTAGAACTGAATTGCGAGCGCTTTAAAAAAACCTGCTAAATAAGTTTTTTACCTCTCAATTCATTAAAGTAATAATATGAATAAATTTAATAAGGTAAAAAATATAATTGTAAAAGGGCCTCAAAAACTTGATTGTGGAAAAGAAATTTCAAATTTTCCATTAGCTTACGAGACCTATGGAAAACTCAATCAAAAAAAAGATAATGCAATTTTAGTTTTTCATGCTTTGAGTGGTGATCAGTTTGCTTCAGACATTAATCCAATAACCAACAAAGAAGGTTGGTGGAATTTTGCAGTTGGTCCAGATAAAGCTTTAGATACAAACAATTTTTTTATAATTTGTGCAAATGTTATAGGTGGATGTATGGGATCCTATGGACCAAGTACAATTGATCCTAAGACAGATAAGGCCTTTGGCACAACTTTTCCAGTTATCACAATAAATGATATGGTTAATGCTCAATTTAATCTTTTAGAATTTTTTGGTATAGAAAAATTATTCGCTGTGATTGGAGGCTCTATGGGTGGAATGCAAGTACTTCAATTTGTATCAAACTTTCCAGATAAAGCAAAAATTGCCATCCCAATTGCATGTGCGGCAAGTCACTCAGCACAAAATATTGCTTTTAATGAGCTCGGAAGACAGGCCATAATGGCAGACATAAACTGGAAGGATGGGTTGTATGAAGAAAATAAAACAAATCCTGATAAAGGATTAGCAGTTGCAAGAATGGCCGCCCATATTACCTATTTATCAAAAAAAGGGCTTGAAGATAAATTTGGAAGAAAGCTTCAAGAAAAAGATAATCTAAATTTTAGCTTTGATGCAGATTTTCAAATTGAAAGCTATCTTAGATACCAAGGTTCTGTTTTTGTAGATCGATTTGATGCAAATAGTTACTTATATATTACAAGAGCTATGGATTACTTTGATTTAGCAAAACAATTTGATGGAAATCTTTCAAAGGCATTTGAAAAAACTAAAAGCAAGTTTTTTATCATTTCTTTTACCTCTGACTGGCTTTATCCAACTGCAGAAAATAGAGATATAGTTATTGCCTTAAATGCCATAGGTGCAGATGTTGGGTTTGTAGAGATTAAATCTGACAAAGGACATGATTCTTTTCTCCTAGATGTGCCTGATTTTTTAAATACACTTAAAAATTATCTTCAATCAAACTATTTAACCACTAATGAAAAAAGAATTTAAAGTTATTTCTGATTTAATTGTTGAAAATTCAAAAGTTCTAGATGTGGGTTGTGGAGACGGAGAGCTTATAAAATACTTATTAGAAAATAAAACTGTTAACATACGAGGATTGGAAATTTCAAAAGATAGAGTCCAAAATTGTCTTTCTAAGGGTTTAACTGTTATTGAAGGTGATGCTGAAAATGACTTAAAACAGTTCCCTGATACATCTTTTGATTACGTAGTACTCAGTCAAACGCTTCAAGCCTTTCTAAATCCCGAAATTGTAATTAATGAACTACTAAGAGTTGGAAAGAAAGCAATTGTTTCCATACCAAATTTTGGACACTGGAAAGTAAGGATGCATCTTTTATTTAAAGGAACTATGCCAGTAACAGAAAATCTTCCAAACCAATGGTACGATACTCCAAATCTTCATATGTGTACCATTAAAGATTTTTTTAATTATTGTGAAAAAAAAAATATTAAAATTGATAAATCTTTATCTTTAAATAAAGAGATTATTAACGAAATAAATAAATCTAATTTATTAATTAAAAATCTTATTTCTGACTTAGGCATATTCTTAATAGAAAAGTAAATGAAAGTAGAAACAATAAAATGTTTAACTGATAATTTTGCTTATTTGGTAATAAATGAAAAAAATAATAATACCTGCGTAATCGATCCAAGTGAAGCCAAGCCAATAATAAATTATATAGAAAAAAATAAATTAAATTTAAAATTTATTTTAAATACCCACCATCATTTTGATCATGTAGGAGGAAACAAAGCACTTAAAATTAAATATAATGCTAAAGTTGTTGGTTTTATAAAAGATAAACATAGAATACCTGAAATAGATATTTCATTAGAAAATAATGAAATTTGGAATAATGATGAATTTGAAGCTAAAATTTATCATATACCAGGACATACCTTGGGGCATATTTGTTTTCATTTTTTTAAAGAAAAAATTTTATTTACTGGAGATACTTTATTTTCTTTAGGTTGCGGTAGAGTATTTGAAGGATCTTACGAACAAATGTTTTCATCTTTACAATTAATAAAGTCGTTACCAAAAGAAACGGAAATTTATTGTGGTCATGAATATACATTAAAAAATTCAGAGTTTTGTTTAAAATACGATTCAAAAAATGACAATTTAAAAAATAAAATTAAATTAATTAAAAAAAATCTTGAAAAAGGGATTCCTTCTGTTCCCTCTAGATTGGAAGATGAACTAAACTGTAACATTTTTCTAAGGTCTAAAGATGTAGATGCCTTTTCAAAACTTAGAGAATTAAAGGATAAATTCTAGGTTATTCAACTTGACTATAAATTGACCCTGACTATATTGCTGATTATAAAAATTAGATAATACAATGTCATTTGCAGTAATACAAACAGGTGGAAAACAGTACAAGGTTAAAGCGGGAGAAATTTTAAAAGTTGAAAAACTTCAAAACTCGAATGCTGAAACTACCGTAGAATTTAAAGAAATTTTAGCCTATGGAGATGACAAAAATTTAGAATTAGGAGAGCCATTTATCTTAGGTGCAAAAGTTGAAGCAGATCTTTTAAAAAATGGAAAAAATAGAACTATTTTAGTTTTTAAAAAAAGAAGAAGACAAAACTCAAGAAGAAAAAATGGACATAGACAACAATTTTCTCAAGTCAGAATTAATAAAATTATTGCTAAAGATGGAAAGATAATTTCAGAGGCAGAAAAATTAAAATCAGAAAGTAAAATAGAAGCTACAAAATAAACTAGGTAAATTATGGCAACAAAAAAAGCTGGTGGATCATCGCGAAACGGACGAGATAGTGCTGGACGTAGACTTGGTGTGAAAAAATACGGTGGTCAGTTTGTAGTACCTGGAAATATTATTGTTAGACAAAGAGGTACAAAAATTTTTCCTGGAGAAAATGTAGGCATGGGAAAAGATCACTCGATATTTTCAATTGTAAAAGGCAAAGTAGAATTCAAAAAAACTAAGTCAGACAGAACCTACGTTTCTGTTAAGCCCAATTAATATTCACAACTTTTTTTCACAGACTGTTGTAAAATGAAATTTTTAGATCAAGTAAAGATATTTGTAAAAGCTGGAGATGGAGGATCTGGTTCTCCGAGTTTTAGACGCGAAAAATTTATTGAATTTGGAGGTCCAGATGGTGGCGATGGAGGAAAGGGAGGATCAATAATCCTGAAATCTGAAAGAAATCTTAACACTTTAATTGATTACAGATACCAACAACACTTTAAAGCCCAAAGAGGTGGGGATGGAAGTGGAAAAAACAAAACAGGAAGAGGTGGAGAAACTCTTTATTTAAAAGTTCCTGTTGGTACTCAGGTTTTCGAAGAAGATAACAAGACAATGATTTATGATTTTAAAAAAGAGAATGAAGAATTTGTTGTAGCAATTGGAGGGAAAGGTGGTTTCGGTAATACTCGTTTTAAATCTTCAACTAATAGAGCTCCAAAAAAATTTACCAAAGGTAATTTTGGAGAAGAGTATTGGATTTGGCTACAACTAAAAACAATTGCAGACATTGGCATTATAGGTCTTCCTAATGCTGGCAAGTCTAGTTTGTTAGCATCTTTAACAAAAGCAAATCCTAAGATTGCTAATTATAAGTTTACAACTTTAAATCCAAATTTAGGTGTTTCAATATATGATGATAGAGAAATTACATTGGCTGATATACCAGGTTTAATAGAGGGCGCACATGAGGGTGTGGGACTAGGTATTAAATTTTTAAAACATATAGAAAGATGTAAATCATTGCTCCATTTAATAGATATTAGCGAAGATGATTTAATAGAAGCCTATAATCAGGTAAGAAATGAATTGGGCAAATATAGTAAAGAATTATTAAAGAAAAATGAGATTGTAGTATTAAATAAAATAGATCTTTTAGAAAAAAAACAAGTAGATGAGAAACTTAAATTAATAAAAAAAAAAATAAAAAAAAATATCTATACAATATCAACCCTTCAAAAAAATACTTTAAAACAATTAAAATCAAAACTACTCAATTATGTATCTTAAGGACTCAAAAACAATTGTAATTAAAATTGGATCCTCTCTAATAATAGATGATGAAAAAAAAATAAGAGAAAAATGGCTCTCTGACTTTGCAAAAGACATAAAAAATCTAAAAAAAAATAAAAAAAATGTAATATTGGTAAGCTCAGGAGCAATTGCATTAGGTTGTAAAAAACTTAAGATTAATAAAAAAAATCTTAAATTAGAAAAGAGCCAAGCTGTAGCCTCTATAGGGCAAATTGAATTAATTAACCTTTTTAAAAAAACCTTTGAACCAAAAAAAATAAATCTTTCCCAAATTTTATTAACTTTAGAAGATACTGAAAAAAGAAGAAGAGCTATAAATGCAAAAAGAACTTTTGAAAATTTATTTAGTTTAGACTTTGTGCCAATTGTAAATGAGAACGATAGTACAGCAACAACAGAAATAAAATATGGAGATAATGATAGATTAGCTTCTAGAGTAGCACAAATATCAGGGGCCGATTGTTTAATTCTTCTATCCGATGTGAATGGTCTCTATACAAGAAATCCAAAAATAGATAAATATGCTGAACTTATTAAAGAAATTGAAAACATAGACGAAAAAATTGAAAAAATTTCCACTAAAAGTTTAAGTGAATATGGAACTGGCGGCATGAAAACAAAAATAGATGCAGCTAAAATTTGCCAATTATCTGGTTGTCATATGGCAATTGCAAATGGATTAATTCATAGACCCATTCAAAATATTTTAGATAAAAATTTATGTACCTGGTTTTTGCCAAAAATTTCAAAACTTGATGCTAGAAAAAAATGGATAATTGGATCGGTTTTACCAAAAGGAGATTTAATAGTTGATGATGGGGCATTAAAAGCATTAAATAATGGAAAAAGTTTATTGGCAGCAGGGATTAAAAATGTAAATGGTCAATTTAATAAAGGTGATCATATTAGAATTTTGGATAAAAATATGAAAGAATTTGCTCGAGGTTTAAGCAGCTTTACCTCGGAGGAGGTGATTAAAATAAAAGGTCAGCATTCAAATAAAATAAGTAATTTATTAGGATATGTTTCTAAATCAGAAGTTGTTCATAAAGATGATATGGTAAAAATTTAATGTACAAAAAGTTAGTGAAAATTGGAGAAAATGCAAAAAATGCTTTTAAAGATAATATTGATACAAAATTAAAAAATAAAGTTTTAAACGATTACTGGAAATTAGTTTCAGTTTATAAAAACAAAATTATTTTAGAAAATAAAAAAGACGTTAAACTAGCTCAAAAAAAGAATTTAAAAGAAAATTTAGTTAAAAGACTTTCGCTAGATAACAATAAGATTAATCAAATAATTAATTCAATTAAATCATTAGTTAAATTAAAGGATCCAACTAATTTAATAATTGAGACTTGGAAAAGACCAAATGGACTTAAAATAAAAAAAGTCTCAATTCCTATTGGAATTATAGGCATTATTTATGAAAGCAGGCCTAATGTCACTTCGGATGTTTCTGCTCTTTGTTTTAAATCAGGAAATTGTGTAATACTAAGAGGTGGATCAGAAGCTTATTTTAGTAATAAAATTTTAGCAAACTTATTTAGAAAATCTTTATTAAAAAACAAAGTAAATCAAAATTTTGTTCAATTTATAGAAAGCAAAAATAGAAAAATCGTAGATTTAATGCTCTCAAAAATGAACTCATTTATTGATGTCATTATTCCAAGAGGAGGAAAAAAATTAGTCAAAAAGGTACAAGATTTGTCAAATGTTCCTGTAATCGGTCATTTGGAGGGGATATGTCATACTTATGTAGATAAAGATGCGGATATATCTATGACTAAAAAAATTATAGTAAATGCCAAATTGAGAAACACAAGTATATGTGGAGCAACTGAAACTCTATTAATTCATAAAAACCAAACAAAAAATTTAAATGAGATTCTTTTAGAATTAGAAAATAGAGGATGTAAAATTTACAGTAATAAAAAATTAAAAAAAATCTATAAAGGAAAAATTATAATTTCTGGAGATAAATTATGGTCTACAGAACACTTATCTTCAAAAATTTCGGTAAAGCTAGTTCAAGACATAGAAGAAGCGGTTTCTCATATAAATAAATATGGGACCATGCATACAGATGCGATAATTACTCAAAATAAGAAATCTGCACAATTTTTTTTAAAAAGAATTAAAAGTTCTATAGCTATACATAACTCTTCTACCCAGTTTGCTGATGGAGGAGAGTTTGGTTTTGGAGGAGAAGTCGGAATATCTACCAATAAGCTTCCTCCACGTGGTCCTGTTGGACTTAATCAGTTAGTAAGCTATAAATACGAAGTTTATGGCTCTGGACAAATTAGAAAATAATAAAAAGATAGGAATTCTAGGTGGTACCTTTGATCCAGCTCATAAAGGACATGTTGTAATTTCAAAAATAGCTAAAAAAAAATTTAAATTAAGTAAAGTCATTTGGGCAATTACAAAAAGAAACCCTTTTAAGGAATCAAGTTCATTAAATCTTGAAAAGAGAATTAAATTTGCAAAAAAAATAAATTTGAAAAATAAATTTATTGAAGTCGCGTTTTATGAAAAAAAAATAAAATCTAATAAAACAGTAGATTTAATTAAATTTTTTAAAAAAAAAAAATTTGAAATATATTTTATTATGGGTGCCGATAATCTTATTTCTTTTCATAAATGGAAAGATTCAAATCAGATATTGAAATTATGTAGAATTTTAGTTTTTGATAGAGATGGATATAAATCAAAATCATTAAAATCACCTGCCTATACCAGATATAATAAGAAAAATATTGAATTTATAAAATTTGATAAGGTCAATATTTCTTCTTCTCAATTAAGAAAAATTTGATACTGTAAATTCAATTAATGGATAAAATCTCCAGTCTTAAAGATGAAATCATCAAAACATTAGACTCAAATAAAGCACTCGATATTATATCAATAGATCTAGAAGGAAAATCGTCAATGGCAGATTTTATGATTATTGCGAGTGGAACTTCTTCCAGGCATATACAATCACTTTCAGAGCAAGTATTTGAAAAGTTTAAACAAAATGGTGTACATAACTGCAAAATTGAAGGAAAAAATAGTACTGATTGGAAATTAGTTGATGGAATTGATTTAATTGTACATATTTTTAATCCTGAAAAAAGAAAGTTTTATGAGTTAGAAAAAATGTGGTCTGAACTTATTCCTAAAGAAAAACTAATTATATGATTAAAAATTTAAATAAAATTAAAGTATATTTAATCTCAATTATCATTTTAATTTTTACTTATAATATTTGTCTAACTGATGAAAATGATATTTACAAAAAAATTGATTTATTTAGTGAAGTTTTAGATAAAATTAATAAAGAATATGTTGAAGAAGTAGATCAAAGTGAAGCAATGGATGCGGCCATTAATGGAGTGCTTCAATCTTTAGATCCTTACTCTGCATATATGCCTCCTGAAGCTTTTGAAAATATGCAAACTGAAACAAGTGGAGAATTTGGTGGATTAGGAATTGAGGTAAGCATGGAAGCTGGGGTTGTTAAAGTAATTTCTCCAATAGATAATTCACCAGCCTCAAATGTAGGGATAAAAGCTGGAGACTACATTGTTAAAATTAACGATATTCAAGTTCAGGGAAAATCTTTAACTGAAGCAGTAGAATTAATGCGAGGTCCAGTTGGAACAGATATTGAAATTACAGTAAGAAGAGTTGGTGAAAAGAAAGCATTAACATTTACAATTACAAGAGATATTATTCAAGTTGCATCGGTAAAGTCAAAAATTATTGATCAAAAGACAGGTTATTTAAGATTAACTTCATTTAACGAAAATAGTAGTGATCAAATTAATGACAAAATAAAAGAATTTAAAAAAAGTGGTGAAGTTGAAAACTATATTTTAGACTTAAGAAATAATCCAGGTGGACTTTTATCTCAAGCAATAAAAATATCTGATTTTTTTTTAGATAATGGTGAAATCGTTTCAACTAAAAGTAAAAGAAAATATGAAAATAGAAAATGGTTTGCAAAAAAAGGAGATATTTTAGATGGCAGCACAATGATTGTTCTAATTAACTATGGATCTGCTTCAGCATCTGAGATTTTAGCAGGTGCATTGCAAGATCACAAAAGAGCAATTTTAGTTGGCGAAAATACTTTTGGTAAGGGATCAGTTCAGTCAATAATTCCTCTTAAAAATGATGGTGCAATAAGGTTAACGGTTTCAAAATATTATCTTCCTTCAGGTAAATCTATTTCAAAAGTAGGAGTAGCACCAGATATTGAAGTAGCGGAGGGATCTGATGATTTTAGAATTAATACTGAGACTGACAATCAACTAAGTTACGCTTTAAAACTACTTAACGGCTAAAATGTTAGAAAAATATAAAAATTTACCACTTCGAAGTGGTGTTGGTATCGCTGTGCTCAACGAAAAAAATCAAGTATTTGTTGCAAAAAGAATAGATAATCCAAAAAATTTTTGGCAAATGCCCCAGGGAGGTATTGATAAAGGAGAAGACTATTTTGCTGCCGCTTTAAGAGAACTTAAAGAAGAAACCAGCATCCAATCAGTAAAATTAATAAAAGAAGTTGAAGGATATATTACATATCTCCTGCCAGATAATTTATTAGGGGTTATATGGAAAGGTAAATTTAAAGGTCAAAAACAAAAATGGTTTATATTTAAATTTATAGGAGATCAAAAAGAAATAAATATTAATACTAGACATCCTGAGTTTTTAGATTGGAAATGGGTTGATATTGAAAGTTTAACAAATGAAGTTGTAAATTTTAAACTTCATGTATACAAAAAACTTAAAGAAGAAATAAAAAAAATTATCTAATTCAAGCCTAAAGACTTTAAAGTATCAATTTTATGATTTAAAATAAATCTTGTTTGATCGTCTATATTTTCTTTATTTATTTCTTTCTCTGCATTGGCAATCGATTCTGAGATATAGTTTTTGTCAACTTCCTTTAAACTAAAAATTGAGCTTGTTAGAATTGACAATGAATTATCTTTAAATTCTACAATTCCATCTTCAACGTAATATTTTTCCTCGGTGGATCCTGAAAATATTTTTATAATTCCAGGTTTCAAAAATGAAAT
>Ga0066377_10000078_pt1 | contig 21439 bp, 31 predicted proteins | sample Knorr_S23_td_Sur_FD_70946 | JGI IMG/M metagenome (GOLD analysis project Ga0066377, IMG submission 70946) | Marine microbial communities from Southern Atlantic Ocean transect - Knorr_S23_td_SurfaceB_ad_5m_LV_B | ecosystem: Environmental > Aquatic > Marine > Oceanic | place: Southern Atlantic...
GAGGACTATATTTGGAGCTTTCACGGTGTACCTTACTACAATAAGTTCAGCGAAAAGAACAGTATTTTATTTCCACTAAGAGAAGGTAACAAACTATTAAACAGAGGAAGATGGGTTAAGATAACTAATTGGGATACTGATAATGAAGGTGGAATACCAGATCCAGGAAGTAAACGTAGAGGTAGAATAACACAAGATTTTAAACTCGCACCATTCTATGAACATGCTAAAGAAAATGAAGGCGGTTATTAAATGAAAATACATATTCGTGGTATGCATATTGACCTCAATAATGAGGCAGACCTTTTCTTTTTACACGAAACTTTAGTATACGAAAAGATAAAAGATTTAGAGTCTTTACCAAGTTCAGATATCTATACTAAAATATACAAAAAAGATGTAATAGACACTTATCTACGTAGAGCCAATACAGGTAGTTGGGACGCATATAAAGATATTGTCCGTACTTACGATGAAGAACGTTTTGAAAATGTAAGTAAAGACTTTACTATGTGTTGGAAAAAATCAGACAAAGAACACAACAAACTAATTATACTTCTTACAAGTTATGCAGGACATGAAGGCAGATTGACAAGTCCACTGACAAACGTAAGTGATAAAATAATAAACTTAGATACTGATTTGTTGATTGTAAATGAAGACCCTTTGAGATATCCAGAATGTTTATATCCTAGTGCAATGGTACTTGGTGTTAGTAAAGAAAATGATACACAAGAAAAAACTTGTAAACAAATACGTGAATATATAAAGAGAGACTACAAAAATGTTATCATCTATGCAGATTCAAAACATGCCGGAAGTGCAGTTAGTCTTGCATATCATCTAAAAGATATTGTAACAAATGTTTTTGTAACTGGTGGGCAAACTACGTATTCTTGGGAACACTCTCCTTGGGTTAAACAATATATGAAATGGCATAACAGACCCATAGAACTACATGACCAAAGATTAGATACAATTAATGTAGCAATAATGCATATGGTTAAATGTTGGGGATTTAAAAAAATGAATGTTGATGTTAGAACTGTAGACCCTTTTAGATTTTTATCTGACTATCCAAACATTAAAGTAGATTATCTATATGGAAAATATGATACTGAGTACATGGGTTTCATGAAATATATTGAACAATTCAATCATAAAAATTTGTCTATAAAAGAAATAGATTATAAAATATCAGAGTCACAAAGACACAATATAAGACCTTATGTTGATAGAAAACTTCTTAAGAATTATATAGATAATCTTCCAACTTCTTAATAAAGTCTGGATGATTTGCTTTTGTTTTCTGATACAATCTTTTTGTATACCAATTTAACAAATCCATCTTTTCTGTATTGTAGTTAGATTTATATTCTTCAAACTTTTCTCTATCAACATCACCATATGAAACTAAATCTTTTGCAGATAATTTATCTATATCTTCAATAACAAAAAGTTGTTCTTTTGGTATACATTTTAATGCACCTTTTTGTTTATCTACTTGAGAATTAAATATACCAAAAAATGCTTTTAAATCTGTGTCTGTATCTAATTTATGTATTCTACTTGTATAATATTCATTACATGCAACTTTAAATATAGCATCAAAGTCTAATGGTATTGATATAAACTTTGTTTTAGTAGATTTAAAACTATTAGTAATCGTTCTATATATGTTTGGATTACTATATTCTGTACCTAATATTAATCTAGGATGTGTATTGAATAAAACTTTTTTTGGTGTTGAATTATTGAAATGAGGTTGAAACTCTAACCATATTTTATGAGATAACATAAAATCTGTATAACTTTCTACATGTTCATATCCATTGCCTCTTAGACCTAAAGCATATCTGTTTCTTCTTACAAGAGCATTATCCACTTCCCAATATCTATCACTGTCAGACATATGAGAATAGTTGTCATAAAAGTCTTCTATAGAATAGGATATAATACCAGCAACATAATCTCCATATGTTCCTGCGTAATATTCTAATAAATGTGTTTCTTGTTCAAGTTGTGGTGGAATAATATGTTTCATTGTTCCCAAGGAAATGTAACCCAGTTTTCTGTCTCTGTATCTAATTCTTCATAATAGTAATCAGTTTCTACAATAGAATTTGGATCCATTAAAATTGATGCGAACTTTACATTGTTGTGCCATACTTCTTCCCATGTTAAAGTATCATTTGGTAAACAACCAGATTTCCAATCATTCATAATCCAAGCAAGTGCGTCACCGCCTCGATTTATATCATCAATTATTAATATATTTTTTTGTTTGCCATTGTACCCATATGCATCTTCGGCCATCCAACAGTTACTTTCAGTATTTTCTTCAAGCCCTTCTGCACCTAGCTGAACACAAAGAGTATGCATTGGAATGTTCGTCATATGAGATAACATTACTGCCGGTACTAACCCACCTCGTGTTATACCAATAATATAGTCAGGTCTCCATTCACTTTCGTACATCTGCATTGCAATGTTTTGAATGCCTTTTTCTATTTTAGACCAATCATAATTAATTTTTTTCATCATTATCCTCCACATCAGGTCCATCTAATAATGCTTCTGCGGCTTTGTATTGGTCATATAAATCTTGTAATACTTTATACTTTTCTAGCATTTCTTTTTTTGGTTCTAAGATAGCCATACGTTTTTTGATAACATCAACTGTTTTAAACAATTCACTGATTTTTCTTTCTTCACCATCAACACTTAATGTTATATCTTGGTTTACATCTTGATATACAGACGTTAAATCTAAATCATCTGTTGTATCAAAACTAAATGATGGTGAAGCTGATGTAGTAATTGTTGAATCACCCATGGTAAGTGTTGATGTGTCCATTGTGTACGTTTTGCCTAAGTCTATCCAGTCCCTAGTCATATCATAACCAACATCTTTGCCAGTTATTTCTTCAAATTCTTCTGCTAATTTTTCTATTTCTTTTTTATCAGCCAATGATTTTACATATTCTTTTTTATTAGAACCAAATTCTCTTTTAGTCACAGTTTTACCGCCATCTGGACTTTCGTAAATATATTTCTTAATCAAATCATCGATTTTATCAGGTTCCATTATTCTTATCCTTATTTTCTGACTCTTCTTTTGGTAAAACTTTTCTTAAAGCCCAATTCCCCTCATGAGTTTTATACCATTCTAATTCGTCTTCTTCTGTCCAACCTAAACTTTCTAATAAGCCAGAGGGCAAATTAAAATACAACTCTTTTGTGTTTGGGTCTTCTTTAACTTCTGCTTGATATATTGTAGGTGTTGAAACTTTTTTAGTACCCATATTATCTCCCTAAAAATCTTTTAGCCGCATCAATAGGATTTCTCAATCCTTCATATGTTTTATCGATGAACTCTATATGTTTACTTAGCTTTGCATTTAGTTCATCCATGCTTTTTTGTAGTTTGTCTACCTTTTTTTCTACTTGTTCAATTCTTTTTGTAATATCTTCACTCATTTTAAATACCTGCTTTCTCTAAAATCTCTTTTACAAAAATAACATCATCTTTTCTAACTTCAAACTTTCTTGTCCAAAACGTTGGCTCAAGATATTCATTAACTAAATTCAATTCATGGTCATTGAAACTGTTTATTAGTTCAACACCAGAAACAGAATTAAAAATAACCCAAGGGCTAATGCGTCCGGATTTGATCCAGTGTATAGCACGTGGCTTACTAATCTCCCTAAAGAATACATTATACGGTCTATCATTTTCTCTACTCCATTGTTGCATTAAAAGAATGCCTCGCTCAACTGCACGTTCGGCTGTTTCTTTTTTGTTTAATTCTCTAATATATGTTTCGTAAACTGCATCACTTGTCCATTTATCAAGTTTAACACTTGTTGTAATAACAAAGTCAATAAACTTTTCTGGATCAATAGCATTTACGTCCAGCATATATTTACCAAATTTTGTAAAGCCTGTATAATATTTACTCTTTGCGAATTGTTCATATGTTTTCTTTTTACTACCTTGTGTAGTCAATTCGTAAAATCTGTTGTAAGCAAGAAATCCTAATCTAACATACTTAGAATCTTTATTAACCCATCTGCGTTTTTGTTCGCACATATGGGCAGAAAGAGTCTTTTCTCTTTGAAAACCTTTACCACAAAATTTACATTCAAACATTAACACATTCTCTAATTGGCGGACCCGAGAGGATTCGAACCTCTGACCTCTTGTTTCGTAGACAAGCGTTCTATCCAGCTGAACTACGGGTCCGTTCGGTTTAGTAGCTATTAGCTTCTCCGTCTGCTTCTACGGCTGAAACGCCGCCATGGATTTGCCAATTGCAACCCTGTGACATATAACCTTTTTCTTCAAGATAATCATATCGTGACATCCAATCGTCACTTTCTAATTGTTCTTCATAGTCTTCTTCAAGTTTTTCTTTATCTTCATCAGACCATTCGTTATCGCCACTTCCATAGAAAACAAAGTCTTCTGCACAACCATCAAATGTTTCAATCATTTCGATATTTTCATAATCTTCATAATCCCATATCTCACCATCTTCACCTAAAGATGATTGTAGATAGTCACGTTCTTCTTCGTTTGCTACAGTAATTCTAAATGTACCATTACGCCATAGCACTTCTGTATTAAGTGCTTTTCCGCTTTCATTTCTAAACATTTCAATTTCTGTTAAACTTTTTTTCCAGTAAGCATTGATATCATATGAACCGCCTACTTTAATTTCAGTTACCTCGTCACTCACTTTTAACACCCTTAACTTGGTCAACAAGTTCCTCTACTCTATCTTCCAACACACTGATAGTAGTATGAATATGACCAGTATCATGTGGTTGAATTCTTGATTTTTGTACTTCGATTTCACTTTGAAGTACTCTGATTGTATTTACTAGTTCGTCATTTGTCATTGAGACCTCCATCTATATTTTTCTGGTATACAAAAATTTCTTCCTATAAGGCAAGTGTTATCACCTTTACAAACTTTTTCATGTTTACTATTTTCCCAACAATCTCCACTAAAGCCTCGCATTGCTTTATACTTTGACCATCCATCATCTATAGATAACATTATGACAGACGGGAAAACAAGACCCATAGTTACAATCCAAAAGAATGCCCAGCCAAAGCCTTTATTATGATATGGTTCCATTATTTCTTTTTCCTTTTTTTGTTTTTACCGAAAATTTCGTCAAACTCTTTATCTGTTATACCAGTATCTTTAGCCATCTGTTTGATATCATCATCTGAATTTAAAGTTCTGAATAAATCAATTTCATCACCTTTCATATGAGGGTATAACCGTGAAACAAACTGTGAAACATTATCAGTTTTCACTCTTGAGTTTGGCGGTTTTATATATTCATGAAATTGACTTTTGCCTGTAGAAGTTAAACAAAATAGCTTCCACATCAATTCTTCATGTTTATATAAATCTTTATAATACTTGTTTACAAATTCATTTGTATTAAGTAACAAATCTTCCTTATCTTTTCCTTTGGCACTACTTGCATATCTAAGAAACAACCAACTAGAAAATTGTTTCTTTTTATCATCATCAAGTTTTGAATACCAATCAAAATCTTTGCGATCCATCGCACCCAAGATTTCTTTCAGTGGTATCTTTTCAGCCATCATTATCGTCCTTAGAAAAAGTCGTAACTGTGTAATACATCAGGTATTCTATTTAAGTCTTTCACAAAATATGCACACTTTGGTTTATCACCATATTCTAACGGTATCGCTAAAATATGCCCATATTTTAGTTTTGGAAAAAACCATTTTACATCTGCAAACACGTTATTAACTTTTATTGGTTGCCAGTCCATTGTAAAGCCTGCGAGAGGATTTGTCAATACTGTATCAAACGTTCTTTCATTAATACTTGTTAATGGTACAAATTCTAATTCACCTATATTCATATCACCTATTAGTATATTCCAATCGATTGGCATTTCTATATTATGTTTTCCAATACTTAAACTTATACTAGGTGCATTAAATGTTTCAATAAAAACCAGAGGTATAAAAAAGAAGTCAGGCTCGTTCTTGTCTGTTACGTCCATGACGCAATATCTGATGTCCTCAATTTCATTTTCTGGTAAACTGTTCATTTCATAACATCGATTTTCTGGAGTTAATATTTTCATTTTAGTAATTTACCTTATCTATAGTAAAAGGATATTCTGCATCCTTGTAATACTTTTTTCGTTCTGTTAAATGGCGCCTGCTAAATTTACATCTACTTGTTACATCCCATATCTGCACAAAGTCTTTGTCTTTGGCAATACGTACACCTCTGCCTATAGATTGTATTACTCGTACAAAACTTTTACCAGGTTCCAAAAGAACCAAATTAAAAATTCTAGGAATATTAATACCTACTGCGGCTACGCCGTATGTCGCAATAGTTATTGAGTTTGTTGCCTGATTGATTTCATTATATGCCTCTTTTCTATCTGTTACTTTCATAGCACCTTGAACGAACTCAGCATCAGGAATAAGGTCCTGTAGAAGTTTACCGTTGTTAATTCTACCCGTAAGAACTAATGTGTTGCCTGTTTTAGATATTTCTTTAATCATGTTTGCAACATATTTCATACGTTCTTTGTCTTCTAACAAAAACTTTAATTCACTTTGATAGTTTGTATACTCGGCAGTTTCACATGTTTGAACAACATTAACGTGACACTTAGCAAGTACACCTTGGTCTTGTAATTCTTTAGCCGCAAGTCTATGAATAACTTCGCCTAACGAACTACGCAACGATGCAGACTCCCAATCACTTTTTGGAATAGTTCCTGTTAGTCCCCATCTGATAGGAATATTAGCAAATACTCCTGTCAGCAATTCTTTTAATACTTCTGCTTTTGCCTGATGAACTTCATCGACAATAACACAAATTACGTCTTCTATAAAATCTTGTATATTACCTTCACCTGCTTTACTTTTCTTTAGCAGTGAATTCAAACTTTGCCATGTGCAAATTGTATGAGTTTTACCTATGTCTTTTTTATCACCAAAATAAACGCCAACATCTAAACCACAGTTTTCATAATCTTCGAATGTCTGCCTCACCAAATCCTTATTTGGAACAATTACGATACTACGACCATATTTTTCTACAAGTGAACTCATAGTGGCTGTAATTATAGTCTTTCCTGCGCCTGTGGCGACCTCTTGTAGGCATTGAGGGTGTTCTATGAACTTATTGACGATATCTACCTGATAGTCTCTTAAACGTATCTTTTGGCCCTCTGCTATGTGTCCTGCGGGCCATTCAGCATCACCCCAATAATCATCGGTTACTTTATCAAATACTAAATCATGTTTTTCTCTTGTATCATTAATTTGAACATCATATCCTTCTTGCATAATAATTGGAAGGATATCATCTAATAGATTTAAGAATGTTCTTCCACCAACATCACAAAACCTAACCGTTCCATCCCAACGACCAAGTTTATAAGCTGGCATATGATATGCATGAGGTAAAAAGAACTTTAGTTTATTAGAACACTTCCTACGTGTAGCAGGATCAAGTCCTTCTAATCTAATGTTTACCTCGTCTTTGATATTAATAATACAAGTTTTCATCAATCCATATAATCCGAATACATATAGTTTAAATAAGCATGACCATCTTCTGTTAATCTTGCTGGTGTCCACTGAGGGGTAAATGTTACTTCTACTTGACAATCTACTACATTATCAACTGTTAGTGCCGCTCCTTTAACATCGTTCACTATCATATCTGCCGCTGGACAAAATGCACTAGTTAATGACATTACAATATTACAGTACTTCTTTTCTTCTGGCATTTCACCTACGTTTACTTCGTAAATTAATCCAAGATTGTAAACATCACAACCCATTTCTGGATCATAAACACCTTTAAGATTTTCGATAATCTTATTTTTTGTTTCTTCAATACTCATAATATATTGATTATAACATAATTCTTTTGGAAATGCAATAGTACAAATAAAAAAAGACAGATTGGGTGAGTGAGAGAAACCCAATCTGTCTTAAAATAACTAGACCCGGGAAGGTCTAGTTAACTGTTTAAGCCTTATGCCGCTCTTTTCATACAAGTGGTCTCAGCTAAACTCTTCCATCTATCGCCAGTCTTAGACATGTTTCTAAGGTCTGCAATCTTTTGAGCCATTCTCAAAGAAACTTCTCTCAATTTCTTTTGATTCTCAACCATGAAATCGATAATTTCAACTTCTTGATCCTTAGTAAGACCTTTAGTATCGAATAGACCACCGTCTCTAGCAATCTGTTTGATTCTCAAAATCTTATCTCTAGCAGTATCCATTGTCAAATCAAGATAGTGACATCTTGAAAGAATTGCTTCCAAGTGATCCTTGATTTTAGTTGCTCTAACATTGTCAAACTTTAAGTTTGTAATGAAGATTACTGAACCTTTGAATTCAAAAGTATCAGGAACACCCTCTCGTCTTAAGAAGTGAGAGTCAGAGTTCCAAGAAATCTTCCTCTTCTTACCACTATCAAGTGCCGCCTTAAGAATATTAAGAGCATCCTCATTGAAAAGAATACTATCACAATCGTCCAAGATTACGATATTCTTAGGATCAGAATATTTGTAAAGTGTCGAATAAAGACCAATCGCAGACATTGTACCTTTTACGAAAGTATGTCTAAGAGGCTTATCAGCCATCATATCAAAGATTGAGTCTTTTTCTAGAACTTGCTCAACACCAAATGTTTTACCAACACCTGGAGGGCCTGAAACAACCATACCTCGTACAACACCATCGATTGTTGCCTCGGTCATTTCATCTAGGATTTTAAATCTTTCTGCAATCCTGTTCATTGCTTGTTCATCAGTTTCATTTACTGATTCAACAGTACCTTCTGAAACTACAACGTTTTCGGGATTGTCAAGTTTAACCCTGATTTTAGGGTTCTTGAATTTGCTCTTTTGAGCATTGACAGTAATAAACCAACTACCGTCTTTAGCTTGTTTCAACTCTGAAACAACTGGAAAAGTACCTTTTACTTTTTCGTTTCTATAAGTACCTTTTTTGATTTGTGCTACGAACTGATTCTCACTCATGTTCTCACTCCTTTGTTCTGTTTTAATTATCATTATGTTTATACTATAACACGATTCGTGATATTGTCAAGTTTTTGACCATTACCACCTTTTTTCTATTTCCTCCAAATACGCCATATTTCGGTTGTATTCATCACGTATTACAACATATTTTTCCCAACTTGCATAATTGTGACTTTCAGGACCATGCATATTATTACGAATCTCTGCACTTCCTTTTGCGAGACCTTCGCCAAAAGGCCACCATTCTACAATCTCTTTTGTATCTTCACGATACGTTACAAAAATAGGGTACCCTGCATCTAGGGCACCTTCAAGAGTCTTAGTCTTTGCTAGGTTCATTACTTACTACCTCTTCAATTATTACTTCTTTTTTATCTACTTTGGCACTTGAAAAGAAAGCCATTGCATCTTCGAGTCTACTACAAATAGCCAATACTTTCCCGCTTATCTTTTCTTTTACCACATACATTTGATTAAGCCGCCTTAAGAACGTAAGGCTTGTCCCACTTACCAACATTGATACTTACATAAAAAGCAGTATCAAAGTAGTCAATCATCGCATCAGAGTTATCGTACCAAGCACGACCGCCGTCAGCTTTAGCTGGAGCAGTATGACAAATTTCTTTAATGTCATTGAATAGTTGCTCATGCTTACCATAAAAGTGAGTATGATAATGATTGATTTGAGCATGTCCATCAAACTTCTGAACTCGACCTGAATACTTGTCGGTCATATCCATTGATCCATCAAAGAAGTCAATTACACCCTCCATCAAAGAAACACGAACACCGTTGTAATGGTCACGTGTTACTGAAAACTTAATGTTCTTACCGAACTTTTCTTTAAGTGATTTACGAATTTCTTTAACTTCGTTTGTTGAAATATAAGCCATTTGAACCTCTCTCTTTTTGATTACTTAATTAATATAGCATGATTCTATATTTTGTCAAGTTTTGAGGTTTAAATTATCCTATATTTTTCGGAATTTTTACTAGTCGGTTTATTGCAGTACCTTTTCTATTAGTATATTCTACTCTCAAATGAGTAGTGCCTTTTGGTGCAGATCCTGCCACAGATTTGAATATCTTCTTTAATCCTAAACCTTCTTTTTCTTCGGAAAATTCTTTATCGTCTGTAATTTTTATTTTGATTTTTCTTGTCATAGAGTTGTCCCTAGCCCAGAGACAATCACATTCATCGATTGTTTCACCACATATTGGACAATCTTCCCAATCTGGTAAATCATCGGGCCAGGGACTCATTTATAAGTTAATGTTTACCCAAACACCTTTTCGTTAGCTAAAGCCCTGTATCCAGCGGCTACAACCCTTCTTAAAGGAGCGCCCATCTTATAGATAGTCTTACCGTTTTTGCTCTTATTTGCATACACGGCGTATCCTTTCATTCTTAATGCGGATACTGTCGCTCTTGGATTAGCAATAGAAAATCTGTGTTTCATTGCTGATTCAGTTAAAGCCTCTCCATCTTTAAGAGCATTAACTAATCTGTCTTGTTTTGACGTTTTTGATGTTTTCATCGTTTCTCCTTTTTCTGTTGAAAAAGATTTTTTTGTACTCAAGTTTAACCAATTAAACATAGTACCTCCTTTTCTTTAAGGTATAGAATATCATAAATCACCGGTTGTGTCAAGTATTAATTTTCCTTGAAATCCCTGGATTTTATAAATACAATATGGAGAAAATAATCAAAGATATAGACCAATTCTCATTTGTCATAGGAATGGCCTATGGTATATTAACAGTTGTGTGTATTGTACTATTTGTTTGGATAGCAGTTAAGGTGTATCGTTAAACTCAGGGACTTTAACATTAGTACGTTTATTTAACGCATAAAACACGTGTTTTTCTTTGTTATCGCCTGAACTTAACTCATACGAATCGTACTGAACTACTTCAAATCCTGAACGAATCATAAACAATCTGTAATTGTCTGGATGTAAAGTAGCATAATATTTGTGTTGATTCGCAGAATGCGGTACTTCTACATAAGCCCAACCACCTACTTTCATGATTCTATTCATTTCAAGTAGTGTATAAAATGGCATATGAGAGAACTGAAACGATTGTCGCATCCAAACTAGATGAAAATAGTTATCCATCATCTTGCTATAGTTGTAATCCATAAGATGCACATTTAAATCTTGTGCTTTACAATGATCCCATTCTTCTTTACTGATAGTAACTCCTTGAACATTCTCATATCCAAGTTCCTTAAATTTAGTCATTGCGTATCCTTGACCACAGCCAAGGTCTATGATATTTGCGTCTTTTTTGTCTGGAAAAGAGTTTTCAACAAACGGTGGAAGTTGTCTATCAATGATACGTTTATCTAAATCTGTATCTGTAAAGTGTCCAACTTCATTCTGCATTGCATGTTTGAAGTTATTAAGTCTAATCCATTCTTCTGTAAAATCAGTCATTTAGTCCTCTTTGTTAATAAACAGTTCCACTACTGGATGCTTGTTTACAAATTTCATTACTGTTTCATAGCTATCGCAGTTGCCTTTATCTACGTTATGATTACCAATATCCATTGCAATCTTTTGTAGTTTTAAGATAACTGCTTGGTCTACTTGTTTTGGTATTAAACAATAATGTGCTTCGCCTTTTGGTTCTATTGCTACAAAGTCTTGAACTTCATAATCAACATTGCCTAATTCTTTTACATCAATCATAGAGACAAGCCGCCAAATGTTTTCTTATCAACATCTTGCTTAACACCACCAATTACATAAGAACTGATTTCAGTTTCTTGTGGAGCAACTTGTACTTCTGCACCTGCAATCCACTTTTGTGTCCAAGGAAGTGGGTTTGCTTGTGATGTTTTGTATGGACATTTTAGTCCAACGGCTGTCATACGTTTACAACAAATCCACTCAATATAATCATCAAGTAGTTGTGCATTCAAACCAATCATTGAACCATCTTTAAACAAGTATTGTGCCCATTGCTTTTCTTGTTCTACTGCATCAACAAACATTTTGATACATTCTTTTTCTGTTTCTTTTGCAATCTTAACGTAATCTTTATCATCTTTTGGAAGTAGTTTTAAAAGTGTTTGAGTACTTGCTAAGTGCAAGTTTTCATCACGTGCAATAAGTTTAATAATCTTTGCATTGCCTTCCATTTTCTTTAATTCTGCGAATGCCCATGAACAAGCAAATGATACATAGAAACGAACACCCTCTAAAATATTAACACTCATTAAAGTTTTGTAAAGAGACTTTTTAATTTCGTATTTTGAAATCTTTACCTTTTTACCATTTACTGTATGTGTACCTTCTCCTAAAAGATTATAGTAACTTGTCATTTCAATTAGTTCATCATAGTTTTTAGAAATATCATCTGCACAATCTACAATTTCACCAATCTCCATCATTTCATCAAATACTTTTGATGGATCTGCATAAACATTTCTAATAATGTGAGTATAAGAACGTGAGTGAATTGTTTCTGAAAATGTCCAAGTCTGAATCCATGCTTCTAATTCTGGAATAGAAACAATAGGAGAGAATGCTTCAACTGGAGCACGACCTTGTACTGAGTCTAAAAGAATCTGACGTTTTAGATTTGATGTAAAAATATGTCTTTCATGTTCTGTAAGATTTTTAAAATCATTTGCATCTTTAAGAACATCTACTTCTTCTGGTCGCCAAAAGAAACCCAACTGTTTATCAGTTAGTTTATCAAACTGTTTATACTTTAGCATATCGTATCGTTGAATACTTACACCACCCGACGGATCTAGAAAAGCCAATGCTTTTGTATGGTCCGCTTTATTACTTGAATTAAATACTGACATGTTTTGTTTCCTTTATATCACACACGACTCGCAGTAATCATCATATTCTGCATCTGTCTCAAAATCTTCTCTCGTTTTAGTTTCTTCATCATCTTTATGTACATCGATTTCACCTTGTCCATCGAATGTGTTAAAGTAGTATAATTGCTTTCCACCGTATTTGTAAAACATAATAAGATGTTGTAACATTACACTCATTGGAATCTTCTCATCTTCAAAGAATACAGGATTGTAGCTTGTGTTTACAGATATACCTTGGTCGATATATTTCTGTAAAATAGCCATAATCTTTAAATAGCCTTCAGGTGATTGTTGATCCCATAGTAACTCATATTTATTCTTTAATTTATGAATCCCGGGTACAACTTGCTTTAAAACGCCATGTTTTGACTGCTTCACACTGACATAGCTACGTGGCGGTTCTATACCGTTGGTTGAATTTGATATCTGTGCTGATGTTTCAGCAGGCATAAGAGCCATCAAAGTAGAGTTACGGATACCATGTTTCTTTAGATTTTCACGTAACTTCTTCCAACCTTTACGTTCCTTATATTTTACTAGTTCATCTACATCTGATTTTCTAGTATCCATAGGAACAATACCTTGCCCATATCTTGTTTCGTTAGACTTAGGACATGCACCTTTTTCTTGTGCCAAATCATTTGAAGATTTAATCAAATAATAACTCCAAGCCTCTGCCCATTCATCAACAAGTTTCAAATCTGGATCTGAATAGTTTGTATCATTTTTTGCTAACCAATAGGCAAAATTAATAATACCAATACCAAGAGGTCTCCTATTATTAGTTGATAGTTCTGCCGCAAGTACAGGATATCTTTGATAATCTAAAAGAGCATCAAGTCCGCGTACTGCTAAATCACATGGTTTTTCAAATTCTTCTGGAGAACGAATATTCCCCCAATTAATAGCACTTAATGTACAAAGAGAAATTTCACCTTCTTCATCATGCAAACTAGTTAATGGTTTTGTTGGTAGATTGATTTCACAACAAAGATTAGATTGCTTGATAGGTGCAACTTCTGGTAAGAATGAACCATGGTCATTTGCATGGTCAACATTCATTAAGTAAATTCTTCCTGTGTTTTTTCTTTCATTCATAAATGAAGAAAACAATTCGATTGCAGGAATAGTTTTCTTGCGTAATCTTGTATTACGTTCTGCACGTTCATAAATTTCTCTAAACTTATCTTGGTCTTGGAAGAATGAATCATATAAACCAGGAACGTCACTTGGTGAGAACAAAGTAATATCTTCACCAGAAATTAATCTTTCATACATCAGTTTATTAAATTGTACACCATAATCCATATGACGTACACGATTATCTTCTGTGCCTTTGTTATTCTTTAGAACAAGTAAGTCCTCAACTTCATAATGCCAAATAGGATAATACAAAGTTGCCGCGCCACCACGAACACCGCCTTGCGAACATGATTTTACACTTGCTTGAAATAATTTATAAAAAGGAATAACTCCTGTATGACTGGCATCACCGTTTCGAATTGGTGAATTGATAGCACGAATGCTACCAGCACCAATACCGATACCTGCTTTTTGAGAAACATACTTGACAACTGAACTTGAGGTAGCATTGATAGAATCAAGAGAGTCATCAGTTTCAATCAAAACGCAACTTGAAAATTGTCTTTGTGGTGTTCTTACGCCTGCCATAACAGGAGTTGGTAAAGAAATATCAAAGTTACTAATTGCGTCATAGTAATCTTTAACATACTTCAATCTTGTTTCTTTTGGATATGTACTAAACAATGTAGCAGAAATTAAAGCATATGCAATTTGTGGTGTTTCAAAATGTTTACCAGTAACACGATTTTGTACTAAGTACTTACCACGAAACTGTTCCATACCTACATATGCAATATTGAAATCTCTATCATGTTTAATAAAATTGTTAATTTCGTCCCATTCATCTTTAGTGTAATCTTCTAGCAATGAAGGATCATAGAATCCGTTCTTGACGTTTGCTTCTACAACTTTAAGGATATGCCAAGGTTCAAACTCATTGTATACCATTTTTCTAAGATGATAATTAACAAGATTTCCTGCAACCCATTGATAGTTTGGTGTTTCTTCTGAGATTAAATCAGAGGCCGCCTTAATCAATGTTTCTTGAATTTCTTCACTAGTAATACCATCATAAAATTGAATGTGTGATTTTAGTTCTACTTCACTTGCACTAACGCCTGCGATATCTTGACACGCAAACATTACTACTTTATGCATTTTTTCCAAGTCTAGCGGTTCGCTTACACCGTCTCTTTTTACTACTTGAATTTCACTCATAATACCTTTCCGTCCTCTCTTTACAATGGTCTATTATTTACTTCCATTGAGCCATTGTTAATGTCTGTTGTTTATTTCCGAATCTTCCATTCCCGCCACTCTTAACTTAATAATATTAGTTAATTGGAAGTGTTTAATTTCAAATCCCTTTGTTATACCTAAAAATTGATTTCTGGTGTAAGCAACTTGATTTATAAGTTCTGATATTGCGACAACTTCTTGTTCACCATCAGCATATTTTTCAGCATCCCTACTACTAAGTGCTTTATTATAGTTTTCAAGATACTTTCTCAAATATTCACTTCTTTTCTTTCTTAGTTGAATATTTAGATGCTCTAATATTGCCTCAAGTTCTTGTAATTGAGAGAAACGTAGTTCTACATAAGCTGGAAGTTGTGTGGAGTTCTTTTCTACATTGCCGTGAATACGTACTTCTTTTCTTGCTTCAAGCAATTCATTACTGTAGTGTTCAATGCAATCAGGTATTTTGCCCCAATCTTTTACAACTTCATTATACCAATTCATGTTTATTCCCAATCATCCTCTTCTTCTTCAAAATCGTCTGCATAGTAGCGGTCGTATGCCGCTTCTAAAATTTTATCACCATTTACAAGTTCATGTACATCTTCTTTTAATGCACCAACATCATCTGCCGTTCTAATAAATATTTCTGCGACATCTAATTTCTCTTTTGCGGGAACATATGCTTTGATTTTCTCCCACATTTCAAATACTGTTTCAATATCTACAGAAGTCATTTATGCCTCATAAATGGCTGAGTTAGCACCATGTTCTGCACATTCTACACGAACACATCGGCAACGATTATCTGTCATTTGTTTTACTAATTCGTCCGCCTTTCGCCAGGCATGTTCAGCAAACTTTTCGACCCCCACACCTTCAAGTTGTACGATACTTGCAAGACCTTGAGTCTGTAGCAGTAACAAATGATCCTTCTTGGGATCATTTACATCAATTACAACTTTGTGGTCAAACGTATCTTCAAGCCATGCTTTTAGAGGTTTGAGACCACCGAAATCAACTACCCAATTACGTTCATCTAATTCATCACAACCAAATGTGAATTTAAAAGACAAACTATATCCGTGTAGTAATTTACAATGTGAGTGTGCTAAAGGTTGTCTAAACACTGCACTTAGTCCAATGTTATGCCCATAGCACTTGGTCGAAAAATATTTAGCCATTATGCTTCCTCATTTACTTCTATGTTTTCTTGTTCTGGTGCTTCTAATTCTTCTGATTCATCATCAAAATCTTTATTGCCCCATTCATTCATAATTACATCAAGTTTATCACCAGTCCAGTTTTTTCTGAACTCTGACATAATTTCACCTGATGTAGTTGTATATGCAAGTTTGTTTCCAGACTTAACAAGAATTCCTTTTGCTTCAAAGAAATCAACAAGACCACTATATGGATCCATGCCTGTTTCATATGGAATCTTAACTTGTACACCTTCAAAAGGTTTTGCGTAACGAGTTTTCATAACTTTACAAGCCGCTCTAATACCACGTACTTCTGAAATCTTGTTACCTGCCTCGTCTTCTTTTAGTTTTAGTTTTTTCATTGCAACAACAATACTTGATGCATAGATAAATCCTTGACCACCTGAAATCTTATCATCTGGGTCAAACATATCTTGTGATGCATATGTATGATTTGTTGCAACCATTCCTACGTTGTAGTCACCAAACATATTTACACAATTTCTAACAAGAGCCGCTAGTGCTTTAGGCTTACGACCCATATCACCTTTCATATCACCCTTGTTAAACTGGTCAACATCAGTTGGCGTTAACATCATACCAAGTGAATCAAGAACAAAAAGAACTTTTGGTCTGTCTTGTTCATCTGCATCGGCATATTCTGCCTTATAGTCTTTCATAAATTCACTGATAATCTTTGCAACTTCATCAATCATTGCAACGTTTAATTTTAAAAGTTTATCTTCATCTGTACTTACATCTAATGCATGTAACCATTTTTCATCTAATGCGTTTTCTGAGTCGATTAGAACAACAAAGATACCTTGTTGTTGTGCATGTCTAACAATATTACCTGCGGCGATAAATGATTTACCTGCACCACTTTCACCTGCTAGTACTGTTACTTTGCCTAGTGGAACACCTTTGTGAAAGTCTCCACTGATTAATCTGTTTAGACAGTAATTACCTGTAGATACCCATGTATCTGGATCACGAAATCCTGCACTTACTCCGGGCACAGATTTCGTTATGCTTTTTCTAAATTTACTTACGTCAAATGCTCTTGGCATATTTCACTCCTTTATAATGAGAGGGAGGTTGCCCTCCCTCTAGTTGTTTTAATGATTTAGTCAGATTTACGACTTCTAATCATTGCCAGGATATCAGCGGCATCATTTGAACCACCAGTTGCTGGTGTTGATGTTGCCTCTGCCATTGCTGGTTGAGGTGTTGCTTCTGCCTTTGGAGCAGGAGCCGGTGTCTCAACCGGAGCAGATTTAGTTTCAGCTGGAGCAGAAGGTTGTGCAGTTGCCTGCGTAGTTTCTGTCTTAGCCGTTGTATTACCTAAATCCAAACCATAAGGTTTGTAGTATGCACCGAACTTCTCTGGATCATATAGATTTCCATCAACTGATGCTTCAAACATTTCCATGATGATACGTAGTTCTTCATCATTAGGACGTTTTGGCATGAAGTCGTTTAAGTCATACAACCCATGAGTTTCAATAGCTTTACGTTCATCTTCATTTAGAGAACGTTCTTTACGTGCCCAATTTGAAGTTGAGTAGTCAGCATATTGACCTTTTTGAGTTTTTGTTAAACGGAAATCAGTTCCTGAATCATAATCAGTTGGAAGATTTTCCATATCTGGATCCATTAGAGCCGACTTTAGAAGTTTAAAGATTTGAGGACCAATCACAAAACGTCTGATTGGATTCTCAGGAGATTCCTCGTTCATTGGATCTTGAACAACGAAACCTTGGAAGATATAAGAACGCTTCTTCCAATACTTTCGTCCAATATCTTCCATTGCTGGATCTTTGAACCAAGGACGAATCTCTGCATGTACTGGACATGTATCACCCCACATTTCAACGCACGGAACTTGTACAGTTACTGGCTTTGATGTATCCCCACCTTTTACGCCAGGGAATGTCATTTTAATGATTTGACGTTCACGCCAGAAAAATGTATTTGAGTTGTCCGCATCTGGAAGAAAACGAATTACAGCCGTCGAGTCTGTATCCATGTTCCAGAAAGGATAGATTGCGTCTACCCCACGATTTTGATTGGCATTGTCTGCCGATTTTGAGTCTTGTGCAAGAAGTTTTGCACGGATTTCTGCTAAAGTAGCCATATTATTCTCCTATATTAGCCTGTATTAGTTTTAGTATTAGCCTGAGTGTCAACATAACTCTCTCAGAGCATGTTTACAATTATACTTATCTTTTTCCTCAAAGTCAAGCGTTAAATACGTATTTTTTGAAAATTTTTTGTGGATAAAAAAAGGGGCGCCTAAACGCCCCTATTTTATTGAATTTTTTGAATATTATCTATCGAAAATTGGTGTAGCTGATATAACATTTGATCCAACGTTTGATACTAAAACGTCTGTTGGATACTTTCTTATGATAAGAGGTTGTTCTTTAGTTATATAAACTTTACCGATAGACACATATGGATTTGTAGATTCGTCATATGGCTGAGTTTTGTCAGTAAGTTCTTTATGTTCGATATACTTATTTTCAGTAGTTACAGATTCTTTTGCCCAAGAGATATAAACTCTCTTAGCATCACTTACTGTAGTTTCTGTAGTTTTGATAAATTCTTGTTCGCCTGCTATTGTAATAATCATATCAAATCCTTACGCTGGTATTTCAAACTTATCAAATGCTTCTGCTAACATAGAATCGAATTGTTCTTCAATGTTTTGCTTTTGAACTTCTTCGTTTTCAGTTGCAGTCTTTGATAGTTTCATTAGATAACCAGCTAATTTTAGTTTATCTTTTGTCAAAGTTTTGCCATCACGAATTTCATCTGCTACGTCTTGCAAGAAAAGTGATAACTCAGCCGCTCTATCGTGACCTTTGTTTTTACGTTTCTTATCATCTGTTGAATCGACATCAACACGATTCGCAATATCATCAACCGATAACGCAAGTTTCAATTTCTTCTGTTCCTCTGCTTCTTCTTTTGAACGAGGTTCAGCATATTGATTTTTGATTTTGTCAAAATCATATTGAGCATTAGGATCTTTTGGGAAATAGATACGATTTACTTTTTGACCCATCTTATCTTTTGCAGTAATGATTTGCATAACTCTTTGAATTTGGTTCATTCGGTTATCTTCTACTTCTTCTTCGTGTACACGATGAATTAGCGGTAAGACATCTCTTAATGATTCTTCAAAAGTTGTTTTTGTAAATTTCTTTACGTAGTTGTTTACAGTATCTTCTGTGATTTCAGCGTTTTGTTTTGCTTCTGTTGTTGCCATCTTTTCAACAAATGACGCATAACCTTTTGCACCTTGAATACGCTTGATAGATTCTTTAATAGATTCTACTCTACGCTTTACATTAAGTACAACTGAACGATTACTTTCATTCACAAGACTTTGTTTGTTTACTACATTCATGAACTCTTTTAATTTTGCTAGGTTCGATGATAGTTCGATAATCGCTTCACCCACCATGTCGCTCGGTACACCACCATGTGATACGTGTCTCGCCATTGCTCTTGCACCATTTAAATGTTTATATGGATACTTGAAACGCTCACCTTCTGCATTCTCAACAAAAATTGATGAAATGTTACGAGAACGTGCTCCACGTTGTTCTTCATTTACTGGCGCACGATGTTTGACGATTAATCTTACATTTTCTAGTGTCTGGCGACTAGTACGTGAGGATCCTTCTAGTTTTGACATACCTTCATTGAATACATCACTCATAGTCTGCTCCTTGTTTTTCTCTACTTTGTAAGCATAGTTTTTAGGCTCAATGTGTCTTCCAAAAGACCTTACATCAAAATCCAACATATACTCACGTGATAAATTTCTAAGACTGTTCATTAATTTTTCTGCTTTTGGTTTATCAATATCGACACCTTCACCGAAATGAAGTTTAACTTCTTTTGATGCTTCATCAATAGATACCATCATGTTTGGTTCATCGATATAGAAAAATCTTGCTTCCTCTGGATTAGCAACACTTTTACCGTTATCAGAATTATACATCTTCAAAGAAAGACCATTTCCTTGAATGAAACGCATAATTTTTTCTGCGATTGTTGAATAATTTACAGCCATATTAATAATTCCTTATAGATGTATTTATCAAATTATCACAGGAAGAGGGTCATTGTAACTGTCATCACTATCAAGTGATTCACCAAGAGTTTCCATATATTCTTCATCGAATCTAGAAATTACTTGAATTTGTCTGATACAAAGCAAAGTAGCAGATACTAAGTCATCTGTCTCACCTAATTTTGCTTCGAAACTCTTACCCTTTGCAATAAATGTTTTTAATTCTCTGATTAAATTTCTACTAAGAGGTACCATTTTATCGCTTTCCATCCAAGATTTCATTTTCATACATGCTGTAATTTTTGTTTTGTATGATGTTGTAAATCCTTTTCTGATTGCTTTTTGTATTCCTCTTTTCTTTGGTTCGTGTAAAAACTCGCCTGGGAATTTATCTTCATCCATTTCTTCAATTACGATAAGAGAAGCCTCGCCCAATGAATTGTTTTCAACTGACCAATATATTTCTGGATTGTTGTTTCCAAGTTCATTCATTTCATCTTTAAGAATAGTTAGTATGTCATGCATTGTTTTTACTTGACCTCTAACATCTGTACGATTACTTTGCCATTCTGCAACTTGTACTAGTTCTGGTAAACTCCAGACTTCAATAGCTGAATAATCTCCGCCTGTGCCCATTGCAGGATCAAGTCCAACTACATATGTAGAATCTTTATTGATTTTTTCATACCATCTTACTTGACCTGTTTTATGAATTGGTTCTATGCCCTTCAAATGAGAAAGTTTAATACTGTCTACAAGTGTTTCATCAAATGCAATAAACTGACATTCATGTTCACGTAAAAATCTTTCTTCACCAACACGTGTTCTTTCTTCTTTTGACCATTGTTCATCTCTATCAGGGTGTTCGTCCCATATAGCTTTGAATGGTTTAAAGCCATTG